>ENA-UPWK01000097-UPWK01000097.1-human-gut-metagenome-genome-assembly--contig:-NODE-97-length-91503-cov-75.007755_pt1 | contig 91503 bp, 73 predicted proteins | sample MGYA00250048_ERZ773373 | MGnify/ENA primary metagenome ERZ773373 (study PRJEB29103, sample SAMN06112059) | human gut metagenome | biome: human gut; feature: ankylosing spondylitis patient; material... | reverse complement strand
ATACTCACCCCCGCCTGCCACGTTTTTTTTGAACATTTCCTCCCTCATATTTCTGCCTGACTATCCTTCTTGATGTTGTTCATCACAGGCCTATCTATTTCCTTTTCTATGAATACAGCATTTCCTATCAGATGAAATTCCTTGGGAAAGAGAGCCTTCCAACAGAAAAACAACCTTTCCCCTCATCAATGAACAGGCCCTGTTTGACAGCTATTAGCGTGAACATTATTTCTCCGAATTCTGTCTAACAGCGCATGAAGGATCAGGAAATACATTTGCCAACGCCCAATCCCGAGCATCCTTATGGAGGAGGAAACGGACGTTACCGTTTTCCGGATATCAACGGCATGAATTTAATGGGAGATAATATTTCCCTGCCTCCCATCGTTCCAAAAAGTTTCCATATCATGTTGACTGTTTTTCACCCGGAAACTTTGTACGGCATGAAAAGGTGGCTTCCCTTCTGCGAAGACCTCCGCAAGCAGTACAAGCATACGCCAACCCCGGTGGATTACAGCATTCTGCTGGTGCTGCAGCCGCCCCCCATTGAAGGGGATGTTCCCGCCTTTACACAGGCTCTGGGAGATTTTCCGGATTTTTACATGAAGACCAATTCTCTGATTTCCTATTACGACCAGTCTTTTGTACGCCGCAGGCTTTCCCTTCACAAAAAGGCGGAAACAGCGGTTGTTCTTCTGGATGGCAACGGCAATATTATCTGGAAGGATGACGGCGGCTTCACAACCTCACGCGCGGAACATTTGAAAGTTATTCTGGAAACTCTTTCTCCGCTGGCCCCCAGGACAAGAACGCATTAAAAAGGGAATGCGTCTTCTGCGCCTCATCCGCACTTTCCGTTTGAGGTTCCCTCCGGAATATCCCATACTGGCCTCATGCCTACCATTTCTCTTGCTCTCGGTGAACGTTCCTACGACATCCACGTGGAAAACGGAGCACTGGACCGTACCGGAGAGTTTGCCTACCGCGCCGGCCTGGACGGCAAGATTGCGCTGATCACGGACAGCTGTGTCGCCCCGCTTTATGCAGAGCGCGTCATGAGGTCCCTGGAGAGCGCGGGATTCATTCCCAGCCTGCACGTAGTGAATGCCGGGGAAGCTTCCAAAAATATGCTTCAGGCCCAGGAGCTGTGTTCCGAACTGGTCCGGGCCGGAATCGACCGCACCGGATGCGTTGCCGCTCTGGGAGGCGGCGTAGTGGGGGATCTGGCCGGCTTCATCGCTTCCATTCATTACCGGGGCATTCCCTTCATGCAAATTCCAACGACGGTGGTTGCCCAGGTGGACAGTTCCGTAGGAGGAAAGACTGCCGTCAATATTCCGGAAGGGAAAAATCTTGTAGGCGCTTTTCATCAGCCTTCTGTCGTAGTAATTGACCCTACCACGCTGGTGACTTTGGATCGCCGCACACTGGCGGAAGGTTTGGCGGAAGCCGTCAAGCATGCGGCTATCAAAGATGCTTCCATGCTCCATGAATTGAAAAGGCTGGGGCCGGAGCTCTCCATCGGTTTTTCCCTGAATACTATTGCCAGGCTTCCCGACTTAATCGCTCGGAATGTGGCGATCAAGGCGCGCATTGTGGAAAATGACGAATTGGAAACGCTGGATATCCGTGCCCTGCTCAATTTCGGCCATACCATCGGACACGGCATTGAAGCAGCCGTTCCCTATGGCACTATCCTGCACGGAGAAGCCGTGGCGCTCGGCATGCGCGCCGCCCTGTTCCTCAGCGAACGAAAGGCAGGGCTGAGTTCTTCCGACGCCAATAAGATACTTTACACCCTCAAGGCTCTGGGGCTTCCCCTCGTTCTTCCGGACAACATTGACACGGAATCGATTCTCAGTAAAACGGCATCAGACAAAAAATTCCGGGCTGGAACCATCCGCTTCGTCTTGCTTTCCAAGGCGGGGGAAGCAGGCGTTTCCAAGATAATCACTCGAGAAGACATGGCGGAAGCCATTGAAGAATTGCGACGGCCCTTACCCTGAGTTTCCTTTCACGGAGTTGCCCCATCCGGGCAGGAATTTCCGGAGAGCAGAGGGAGAATCCCTTTTGACTCTTTTTCCTGAAAGAGGAACATACAGATTTTTTCAGAACCGCTGAAAAACCGCCCCTTCCAGAGTAATCAGGTCATTTTCCTTCCATATTCGTTTCCTCCTGAAAAAACGGAACGGAGAAGGTTCAGGAACAGCCCGCCGTTTCCACGCACGGGAATCTATTTCTCCGGCTCGTCCGGGGTGGGTTCAAAACCATCCACATCCAAAGGCACGCTGCCTGTATATTCCCCGGCATCAAATTGAATCCCCTTCAAGGCATCTTCCAGAGACCGGGAACCATAGCATTCCCGACTGGCAAGACGGAGCAGTTCATTCATGATGCTTACGCTTTCTTCATGGGGAATGTCCCTGGGAAGAGCTTTCGCAAGCTCCTTCACCTCCGCCGCATGAGTGTTTGCCGCAGCCTGATCTTGAATAAGAAGGAGAACAGCCAGAATTTTTTCTCCCGGCGTTTTGGGAACAGCCTGTTCATCGGGGGCTGCAACATCCGGGGATGAGGCCTGTTTTTTTCCGCCGTCACAGGAAACAAAGGCAAAGGACGCCAGAAACACTACAGCAACAAGATAAAATATTCTCATATCATTATCATATTTGATCAGGTTTTCCTTTCGGATATGCCAATATCCGGGAATTCAAACCGTTTTTCATTCTTTGAAAAAGTATTGGTCTTTCATTTTTCAAGTCAAAGAAAAAACATCCGCACATCATACTTTTCTCCTGCGCACCCATGCGGAGCACAGGAGAAAAGTACGTTCTCTTATGACCGGCGGCGGCGCATGACGCATGCGGACAGGGACAACAGTCCCAGAACAGCTACGGACGGTTCCGGAACATTCTTGGTTCCAACCTCAAAGTAAATGGTGCTGCCCGTATTGTTCACACCGGAACGGCCTTCCACGGTGGCTGCCCGATAGCCTTCATAAATCTGATCTCCATATACGGCGGAAATATCGCTCACCCCGGACAAATCCGCGCCTGCGGCGGAGAAGTCAAGACAGAGATATTCGTATTCCAGGATGTCTGCCCATTCTCCGAAGGCTGAGAAATCAAACATCAGCGCAGAGCCCGTCACCGTCACGTCATTAAGAGAAGTGCACTCCAGGGACAATACCCGGGCTTCATGGTCCAGTCTGATCGTGAGTTCTTCCTGGGACGAGGAGATAAGCACCGTATTGACCATGAGCGTATCCGTGGATGTCACGCCGCTTTCCATAGCTATGGAAAGCCTGTCCACCACCAGAGCTCCCCCCGTGATGGACGAACCGGCATCCATAGCCACATTGCCGGCCGTAAACCGGGAATTCTCATTCATACTGACTCGGGTATTGGCAAGAGTTCCTTCACTGACGCTGAGGCCGGATTCCGCCGCATAAGACAAGGTTCCCGCCACCACAGCCGGAGAAGTTCCGTTCCCCGTTCTGATTTCCGCTGCTGCCGTCCCGGAACCGAACTTCAGCGCGGCGCCTGCTTCCACAGTGCTTCCTGCGGAAAAAGTCGTGTTATTCGTGAAGGCCACACTTCCCTTGCCTGTTATCGCCGCCGCCGTATTTCCGGCGTCAGTCATCGTCCCGGAGAAAACAAGATCCAGCCCTCCGTCCGCATTTTCCACCTCATACGCAGCGGCGTTCAGCTTGCGGGCGTTCGTATCAAACGTAACCACTCCTTCCTGGCCAGCCGTTCCCAATGCCAGATTATTGGAAAAGGAAGCCGTACTACCCGCTTCCCCCACGCCGCCGAAGGATGATCCGGCCGCCAGGTTCACTTTCAGGTACTGGTTTTCCGTGCCTCCCGCCGCATTCAGGCGGCCGCCGCCGGCAATGTTGATCACATGGTTTTTGGTACGTCCTGGAGTATTCGCCGCCAGTCCTCCCAGCATGTTCAGCACGCCTGCGTTCGCGACGTTGATGACGGAGGCTCCATCACGGCCGCTGATTACGGCATTGCTCGTCAGGACGCCATTCACGTTCACTTCATTGCTTCCTCCTCCGTTACCCGGCCAGTTGGAGAGCATCATGGAGCCCGTATTGGCTAAAATGCCGCCGCTGTTCCTGCCGGCGCTGTCTCCCTTGATGAAGAGCTGCGTGCCGGAAGCAATATTCAGCTGGCTCTTTCCGCCGTTTGGATTGGTGGAGGAAAGACAGAGACCATCCACCACCAGGGTGCCGCCGCTGTTTTCTCCTGCCGCCAGATTGAGGACTCCGGTAAGCTGCAGATAATGGGATGCCATTTCACAGAGGGCGTCATTGCTGAGAGCCACGGTCCAGGTCTTGCCGGTAGCCACGCTGACTATGCCGCTGCCCGTATTCCGGACATCGGCGCGCACGTCAAATTGCCCGTTTCCGGCAAGGGCGATGTTCCTGCTGGACCACTGTGCCCCTTCCGCAAAGGATACGGTCCCCCCGTCCGACAACGTGAAGTTCTGCGTGAAGACCGTGTTGCCGGCAATCATCACGTCGCCCGCCACGTTCAGAGCGGCATTAAAGACAGCTCCTGCCCGTCCGAAGACCATGAGATCCCTGTTTACCGTGACAGCGGAATTGAAAACAGCGCCTCCTACCGCGTCAACCAGCAGACTGTCTTTAACCGTGATAGCGCCGCCGTCAAAAGTATAGCCGGCAGCCTGCACGGACATCCCCGTAACAGCCACTCCGTCTTCAGCCACGGTCACGGTCTGGGAACCTGCCTGGCTAAAGATGACGGAATCGTTTTCATAAAAGACAATACTCTCGGCGGAACCGTCCTCAAAGCTCCAGTTGGCATCACCCACGGCATTCCAGACGGAAGAAGACCCGCCCGGCGTCCACAGGAGTGTTTGACTGCCCGCATAGGCAAGAGACAGATCATCCGCAGTCTGCGTCAGCTCCACCCGGAGATGGGAAGCCCGCACGCCATCAATGAAGATGTGGTCTGTCAGGGCATCTCCGCTGTAGGAAATACCGCCCCCCGCAATCAGGGACCAGGAGCCGGCCCCCGTATCGCCCACCGTCAGGTGAAGATCCAGCCCTTCCTGCAGAGTAACGCTCCCCGCATTCAGAATGCCGCCCTGCCTGCCCCCGGAGTAGTCAAGATTCAATGAACCGCCCAGCGTCACGCTGCCGCCCTTGTCAACCCGCATGGAGCCCACGGTAGCCGTGCCGCTCAGGGCCAAAGTACCGCCCACCATAATGGAATCCGCCGTGACTGTGCCCGTCAGCCCCAGATTCGCGCCGCCCCCCACATTCAGCCCGCTGCCGGCAGCTCCGGTGATGGAGCCGGCATAAACGGAGGAAGCGCCTTCCCCTGAAATGCCCAGCAGGTTCCCTCCCAGGTTGACAGAGCCTCCGGTTCCGTCCAGAGAGGAAATTTCCAGATTGCCGCCCAAAGCCAGGGCCCCTCCATTGATGGTGACGGCACCCGTTCCCAGAGCGGAAACGCTTCTGGTCGTCAGAGTGGACCCGGAAATGACGGTACCGCCCGTATAAGAGTTATTGCCGGACAGCGTCACCTTGGAGTTGACGGACAGGGAAAGATCCCCCGATATGGAGGAAGAAATGGTCCAGGCATTTTGCAGAGTAGTGCCCAGACTCAGACGGCCCGTTCCTCCAATCGTTCCAGCCAGAACGGCGGCATTTCCGGAACAGTTGCCGTTCAGGCTGACATTGCCGTTCAGGTCGATTTTCAGATTGGAAGTACCGGTGCCGTTCCAGAAATTGATGCTGGAACCATCTTCCATGGAAACGGCGCAACCGTTGGTAATGTTGGCATTGTAATCAAGCTTCAAGGCTGTGCCGGAAGCCATGCGGATGGAGGATATGCCGGAGTACCCCCCTGCGTTAAACTGAATGGTTCCCTGTTTCAGGTCAAGGTTTCCCACAATATCCGTACTTCCCAGCACGAGCGTTCCCGTCCCCTCCTTCGCAAGGGCATGGCCATTCGTATTCAGATGGGAAATCGTCCCGGAACTTCCGCTGAGCATGAGGACAGCATCCGCAGACAGTGTGACAGCTCCGGAAACGGACGCTCCATCGCCGAGCCTCAAAGCGCCCGACCTGTCCGCGTCATCACCGGCGTTCCGCCAGCCGGTACCGGCCAGATCAATGGAGGAAGAGCTCATGCCTGACGCTACGAAGAACTGGCCTCCGTCGTCCACCCGCACCTGCCCGGCGGGGGATCCTCCCTCATACCGTCCGCTGATGATATGCAGCACGCCCAAATTTTCCGTGGAGAGAGAACCGCTTTCACCGCCCCAGTCAATCCCCAGGGTTCCCGCTCCCGTAATGGCACCGGTCAGCGTCTCCCGGTCTTTCACGACAAGTTCCCCGGATTCAATGGCGGCAGTTCCCGTAATCCGCACTCCGGATTCAATAACGGTGGTTCCCCGGCCCGAATGCGTGAGGGAGCCGGAGGAAACCAGATTATCCCCTGCCGCCGCAAACGTGTATCCGTTATCGGCGTCAATGAGGAGGGAACCTACTTCCGCCGTAGTAGAGATGTTCACCACATGGCTTCCGGCGCTTTCATTGAAAATAGCCGCCGTGGATTCACCGGGCAGGGGGGCGGCATTGCCGAATTGGCTGGACGTCCAGCTATTGGAAGTTTCCGTTCCGTCCCAGATGCTGACGCCTTCCGCCGCGGAAAAGGTTACATGCAGCCCCGTATCTGCAATGGAAAAATCCGCATTCAGATAAGGAAGAGCTCCGGAGGCAAAGGAACCATTCCGGAAAGAACTCCAGTCTCCATCAGCAAGCCAATAGGTTACGCCGGTTTTGATGGATGCCGTTTCCGTAAAGTTAATGGTCTGCGTTTCCAGAGATTCAGCAAAGGCCAATCCGACGGCGATATGCAAGGTGGCGGAATCCGAGCAAAGCACGCCGCCAGTAAAGGAAAGAATGCCGCCGGAAAGAGTGAGAGCATTTTCCGCCCCTCCCATATTCAATGTGGCGGTATTGGCGGATGAGCCCATCAGGGACAGCGTTTTCCCGGCACTTAAGTCATAACCTGAATTCAAAGTCAGGGAAGCGTTCCCGGAAAGGGTCAAATTGCCAAGCACGCTGAGATTGGCGGCGGCAAGGTTCAATGTGCCCCCTCCCGTCACAGACACATCATGCAGCGTGACGGAAGCGCCGTTAAACGTTTGCGTTCCTGCGCCGTCCATCACCAGGCTAAGCCCGGCAGAGGCGCTTCCATTCACCGTTCCGCTGAACGTATGGCTCTCACCCTCACGTGCGGAGATGGTCAGGGTGGCCATGCGGGAAGACGCCTGCGCCGTATCCAGGACGAATCCCTGTATGAAAGGAAGCTGATTGCCCGCCTTGGCTCCGCCGGCAAAAAGATAAGTATTGGCGTTGCCGTCCAGCCCGCGCAGGAATATGCGATTCGTATTGATTCCCATGGAAGCCATGGCCTGGCCACTCTTTCCGTACATATTGACCACAGCATCGCTGACAGCATAATCAGAGTTGAATATCAAATAATTCTGATATTTGTAGCCGCTCGTTTCATTCGTGGACCGGTAATTGATTGTCCCGGAAAAACGGCCATTCCCGCCAAGAAGAAGCTGGGATGAATAATAGTTATTTTTTGAACAGTCCCAATTCAGTTCTCCTCCGCCGGAAAGGGAATTTACCGCCCAGACCGTATTGTACTGGGTGCAGGAAAGATCCAGTCTGCCTCCTTCCTCAAGCCGAACGGAATTCAGCGTTTTAGTCTGGGAGTACCCCAAACTGGCGCCATTGCTCTGCAGGGTGAGAGCTGCTCCACTTGCAACAGACAGCGTGCCGCGCAAGATCTGATTGCTCCCGTTGCCGTTGTACGCCAGGTTGAACGCATGCGAACCATCCTTCACCAGGATAATCCCGCCGGAAGCGTTGACATTCTGACTCCTGACGGCGAAATTGCCGCTGCCGCCGAGGCTCAGCACCGCTCCTGAGGCCACATCAAGCCCCGCGAAAGTGGTATTGCCCGTGATATATCCCGTTCCGGAAGCCACGGCAAGAGTCCCGGAAAAAGTGCCGCCGCCGGAGACAGACACAACATCACTCCCTTCCCCATGGAGTACGACGCGGCCATTGGCTGTCCTTCCGTTCAGGAGAAGCTCCGTCCCTGCATAAAAATCAGTAGTGCCTGAAGAAGAGAACGCCGTATTGGAACTCAACGTGACCGTACCGGCCAGAACCTGCAGAGAATTGTATGAACCCGTTCCGCCCAGCGTCAGATTGCCGGCATCCTGCTTAATCACCGTCCCTACCTCCAGGTTGCCGGCCAGAGTCATCCCGGCCCCGGATCCCGCCAGTACAAGCACGCCATCCCCGGATATGGCTCCCCCGGCGCTCATCGCGACATTTTTCAGGGTCTGGGTAGTGCCGTTAATGTTCAGGACGCCACCCTCGGAAATCGTGACGGAAGAAGCATCCTTCAACGCATTGTCCGATTGCAGGGACAAAGACATGCTGCCGGATGACGATGAGGAAGATTCCCTGTGCCCCATGATGGAGACGGAGCCCGTAACCAGGCTTTCTCCCGTAAGGGTGAGGGAGCCTCCGGAAAGCGTCTGCCCGTCCACAATGACGTCATGCCCGGCGCTGAGGTGTTCCATCACCAAATTGCCGCTGCCGGAGAAGCGGTAGCTCTGCCCCTCATTCAGAAGGATGCCGCCCGTAAAGACGGTTCCTTCCCCGGAATCAGAGCTGCCGAGCGCCAGAAGAGAATGGTTGCGCAAATTAATAGTGGCTTCCGGGGTGCGGTCCAACAACAGGATGCCGTCAGCATCTTCATTGACATAGGAAGACAGGAATTCCCGCGAACCGCCTTCAGTGTAATAGGAAGCGTTGCTATAGGAAAGATCGAAGTGCAGGTTTCCCAAAGCCCCTTCCATATAATCCAGCGTCACGCCGCCGCCGAACATGATTGTGCCGGAAGCCGTATTGGCAGCGTTGGTCAGCACGACTTTTCCCGTCCCATAGGAATTGCCGATGACCAGCTGCCGGTTCTCGCCCTCCAGCAGGGCGTCTACATACAGAGTCCCCCCTCCGCCGCCCAGCAGCCATTGGCCGGAGGCATTCGTTCCCAGCGCCGTATCCGCGCTGCCGTAATGGACTTCCGTTCCTTCCAGCGCGCCAATGAACAAGGAAGCATGGGAAGACATGTCAAATGTTTCCGCCCGGTCGGAAGCGAGGGCCAGCACGCCGGAGGAAGAGGAATCAATATAAGACAGAATCCGGACGGAAGAAACGTCGGAAGTAAAGCCCAGGGAGGCCAGCACCCCCTGCTCTCCCACAGACCATTTATGAGTCCGGGCATCGCCCATGGCGGCAAGAGTCGTTCCCTGAACCGTGCCGCTTTCCAGAACCTTCTCCCCGCTCAGGGTTGAATTATCCCCGCTCAGAACAAGACGCAGGCTATTGGAACCCAGGCTAATATTCAAAGTTCCCTCCCCGCTGATGCCGCCCTTGAGCTCCATGCCGACCGTTGCGTTCTCGCTGAAGGCAATCTGCATCCGGGCTCCGTCTTGCAGGGCCACATTGCCGTGCAGGCCCCAGTAATCACTGATGGCGGAGGTGCTTTCCAGCTTCTGTCCGCCTTCAATATGCTCCAGCTCATGCTGCACGCCCTCATTCACCAAGAACGTGCCGCCGGAAAGGACATTCACGTCCCCCTGAAGCCGGGCGTGATCCCCCAGGCGGAAGGTAGCGCCGTCACGCACCTCCACATCCATGGCGGCGTCAGCATAATGCCAGTCCAGCGCGTTGAAGAGCCGGTTGGAAGAACGCCCGTCTGCGGATCCCATGCCGTGTAGCGTGTTGGTCCCTTTCAGCAGCACTGTTCCGGACTGCACGATGAAGGCGCTCCTGTCCTCCCCGTTGGAACCGGAAAGGCTGGTAAGGATGGAATTAAGAACAAGCTGCTGATCGCCTCCGTCATACACCACGCGCAGGGCGGCGCCGCCGTTCTCCCCGGCGTCCCGGAAAGATCCCTTCCATGTTCCGCCCTCCTTGAATGTCAGCGTGGAAGTAGTCCCCTGCCGGAGGTTGGCAATCACGCCGCCCTCATCCAGGCAATGGATAGTAAACGCGTCCGTCCCTTCCGGCACGGCACTGAACCACACATCCATGCTGTTTCCGTTGAAATCCAGGGTCGCCCCGCCATTGCCGAACGTGAAATCCCGCCCGATCTGCCCCACATCGCTGATGATGACGCGGGTTCCGTTGTTGGCCAGCACATTGTAGGCGGCATACCCGCCCTCGCGCTGCAGATAAGTGGCACCGGAACCGCCCAGGTTCAGGGCAATATAATTATTCCCCTGCCCTTCAATAAACAGGTTGCCTTCACCCGTCTTCCTCCATTCGCGGGCGTAATCCGCGGAGTTCGTAAGCTCCACATGCACGTCCACCCCCGCGTCCACGATGTATCCGGCGGAATTCAGCATGTAGCTTTCCCCTTCCGCGGAAGTCAGACGGAAGGAGGCGGTTCCGCTCCCTGCCGCCCTGCTGAAGCGCGTATAGCCTACTCCCTGATCCACATTTCCATTCAGCACAATGCGCTGAACCTCATCCCCTGAAGCGGCGAACACCAGGTCCTGGGTCACGAACAGGTCCGCTATACCAGCGTTCAGGTACCCGTCCCCGTAAGCGTACCAGTTGTTGCTGTTCATGACGTTGTTCAGGCTTTTCCATGTATTGGATCCGGAACGCAGGCCGATGAAGTCCGCCAGCTCGTTGCCGGCGGCGTCAGTCACGCTCCCGTACCACGGCCTGGTGGAAGCGGTATCCCCCTGAATAACCTGGCCTCCATCCCTCGTCACGGCGTTGATATAAACGGTATGATCGTCCCCCTGGGCACTGCCGCAATCCACGGAAACGTTATAACTGTCAACTATCTTGCTGGTCCATGCGCAATTTCCGTTAAACTGGGAAAAACGAAAGGAATCACCGGATTGAGCACTGGCCAGGAACTCATATCGGTTCGTCTCTTCATTCCAGATATAGCCGGGGCTTCCGGAATCTCCCCCCAATACAACAAAAGGAAGGGGCTTGGCCGCAGTAATGCCGGACGCGCTGAAATTGCTATCCGAAACCGATGTGCGGAAAGCATCCGCGTTATAGTGAGTTTCCCCTGTAAGCGTTTCCACACCGCCGGTAATGTAATTATAAGCGGCCTTCAGGGAAGTCTGCTGCATGGAATGATTGTAAACTCCCATCGTACCGGAACCGCTGCGGTAAATCTGCTGGCCAACCAGCGCGCTGCCGGAAATATCGCCGCTATAAATGGCCGCCGGCGAAATATCCGTAATAATTTTGCTCAGACGCCCCGCCTTGTAATCCGTGGCGGCGCTGCCCGTCTCAAATTTCCCGCTCTTGTCGCGGGTTCTGGAGTCCAGCTCTATCGTTTGGTAGCGGATGGCGTTAGAAGATCCTATGTCATTCGCGGAAAAAGTCACATTGCCATTAATCCCTACCGTATCAAGCATATTGGTGGGGTTATGCCATACGGTGGCGATGAAATTGTATCCCACGGCGGCGGCATTCCCTCTGTCCGTCTGGCTTTCAAAGCTGATCATTTCATGGGCCAGTTTCTGGTCCGCCTGGCCTCCGGTGTAAGAAATAATCACTCCGTCAGCATGAAGATGCTGAAGCAGCGCATTGGTGGCTCCCGTGGCGTAACGCCCCATATTCTGACCGAAATCCGTATAAGTCTGGAAAGAAGCGTCCTGATGCATAATGCCGCCCAGGGAAACGGACCCAAGCGTAAAACACGGAATGGAAAGGATGCGAATAAGCCGGCGGAACAGTTGCAAAGGTAAGCGTACTTTCATACAATTTTCGCGTTATGGACAAAACAAAGTCAAAATGTGTTTAAAAATACGTTCATAAAGTTATTTTTCAAGAGCATTTTCCCAGAAAATATATGATATTCAATTACAGGATATTTCCCAACCTCCAGAATTCGAGGCGGAAAACAACTTCCGCCCCGACATCTTTTTGCGTCACCATGTGAATACATCGTTTAATTCCGGAGCCGCTCTCCGTATACTGTTTTATCTGCCATGGATTCTCTCATCTGGAACAGACGCGATTTCCTGAAAACCGCCGCGGGAACGGCCGGCTTCCTGGCAGCCATGCCTTATCTGAACGCCGCGGAAGCCCTGACAGACACCAAACCGCTCAAGGTAGGTCTGGTAGGCTGCGGAGGCCGCGGCCTGGGCGCCATGAAGAACGCGCTGGACGCCGATCCCGGAACCGTGGTTTGGGCGCTGGCGGATGTGTTCCAGGAACGAATCGATTTCGGCGCCAAATTACTGGCGGAACAGTACGGGAGCCGCGTCCGGCTGGACAAAAGCCGCCTGTTCAGCGGTCTGGACGGGTACAAGAAACTGCTTCAAACGGATATTGACGTAGTTCTGCTCTGCACCCCTCCCGCTTTCCGTCCGGGGCACTTGGCGGCTGCCATTGACGCCAACAAACATATTTATGCGGAAAAACCCGTGGCAGTGGACGCTCCCGGCGCGCTTTCCGTGCTGGAATCCGCACGTCTGGCAAAACTCAAAAATCTGGTGATTCTGGACGGTTTCTGCTGGCGCTACGACAGGGCTAATGAAGAAGCCCACCGCAAGCTTTCCTCCGGGCAGCTGGGCCGTGTCCTCTCCTTTGACGGGTTATATTATACCACTCCTCCCAAGTCTCCGCTGGCTCTGGATTCCCGCCCCCCCTCCGATACGGACGTGGCATGGGCGCTACGCAACTGGACCGCATGGAACTGGCTGAGCGGAGGCCAGTTTGTGGAACAAATCGTCCATACTGTTGACGGCATGGTCTGGTCCATGAACGAGCAGCTTCCTCTGGCGGCTTTCGGCTCCGGAGGACGCGCCCAGCGCCGGGATGACGGCGACGTATGGGATCATTACGACGTTTATTTTGAGTACGGCCACAACGTGACGGCCCACATTTCATGCAGGCAGTGGGTAGGCTGCCACGGGGAAATCGTGGACCGCACCATCTGCGAAAAAGGAACGCTGGTTACCCCCTACCGCCCCTACATCCAGGCGAATAACCGCTGGCGTTTCCGAGGGGAACGCGGCAATATGTACGCAGACACGCATGTGGCCTTTTACCGTTTCCTGCGCTCCGGCTCCTGGATCCAGACACTGGAAAGCGCGGCCAATAAGACACTGGCGGCCATCATGGGGCGTGAAGCGGCCCACACAGGCCAGCGCATTACCTGGGAACAGATTAAAAAGAGCACCACGCGGCTGGTGCCTGAAGACCTGACGATGGATACGCCCCTGCCCCCCGCCCGCATTCCGCGCCCGGGCAGAACGGCCTGACGGGGCTCCAGACCTTTCTCTCTACGCTTCATGGCCAATATCTTTCCACCCAACACCAACAGGCGTTTTTACGGGATTGCTGCCCTGATCGCGCTTACTGCCTCATTCATACTGGGGGGAATATATTACGTCAATTTCAGCATTCCGGAGTATGAACCTGTGCAGCCCGTCCGCTTTTCCCACAAACTCCATGCCGGAGATCTGAAGATGAGCTGCACGGCTTGCCATAGTGCCGCACAGCGGTCATCCAAGGCCGGCATTCCGGATACGAAGTCCTGTCTGGGCTGCCACCAGCATATTCTTCCGGACAGTCCGCTCATCGCTCCCCTGAGGAAAGCGGCAGATCCGCAGTATTCCGGCTACACCGGGGAACCGGTCCGCTGGGTGATGGTCAACCGCCTGTCCGGTCACGCCTATTTTAACCATATGGCCCACATGAACCGGGGCATCGGCTGCACTTCCTGCCATGGAGACGTGGCGGGCATGGAACGCATCAGGGCTCCACGCGACGCCCGCATGCAATGGTGTCTGGACTGCCACCGCGATCCGGCTCCCCACCTGCGCCCGCTGGAGGAAACGGCCAGTTCCCATTATTCCGCTGCAGATTACCTCCGTACGCATGCCATCCGGGATGAAGAAGGAAAACATATTCAAACCCCGCTTCAACTGGGAAATTTCCTGAAACGCCAATGGAAAATTCAGCCGAAGACGGACTGCACCGCATGCCATCACTAACCTTCATGGCCTGTTTGAAATCCGCATCATCAAAGTTATTTCTCCCAAAATTCCCGAATACTGCGTAATCAATGGCACTGGATTCCATAAGAAACATTTCCTCCCGTTCCCTGTTTATCCGTTATTGGCCCGGAGATAAAGACCGCCATCAATCACCTCTTGATTTCATCCTCCGGATTTCCTAAAAAAGGCCATCTCTGTTTCATCAATTCCCATCATTACCCGGTTTGACTCCTCCCCCCCCATTTTCCCAAAATGAAGTTCCCCAGAACCACCCTGCTTTTCTTCCGGAAGAAGAGCGGGGGATGACGCGTCGTTCCTTCATGAAATGGATGGGCGCAGGAGCGGCCTTGGCGGGGATAGGGCTTCCAGCCTGCCGCCGTGTGGAAAAATACCTGGTGCCCTACAATGAAGGGCCGGAATGGTCCGTTCCCGGAGTGGAAACGGCTTACGCCACCTGCCTGACCATGGGCGGAAACGCGCAGCCCGTACTGGCCGCCTGTTATGAAGGGCGCCCCGTCAAATTAATTCCCTCCCTGCAATACCCGGAAGGTCCGGGGCTGCCGGCCGCGGCTCAAGCCTCCATTCTGGAGCTCTATGACCCCGGACGCAGCAAGCATATCCTGTTTAACGGCAAGCAGGCCTCCGAAGACGAATTCCGGGGAGCTTTTTCTTCCTGGTCCCGCAATCTCCGGGACGGGGGCAACATCGGTCTTCTTCTCCCCCCCTCGAATTCCCCTCTGGTTCATTCCATGCTGGAGGAAATCGCCAGAAAAAATCCACTCGTGCGCACCTACCGGTATTCCCCTGTGCCTGAACCGGGGTCCGGCATGCAGGCGGGGCTGCCGGAAAAAGTACGATTCCGCGTGCGTTTTGCGCGCGCCAAACGCATCCTCTCCCTGGATTGCGATTTTCTTCATCGAAATCCCTACGGAAATACGCGCGATTTCATTGCGTCCCGCTCCCCGGAAGGACTTTCTTACAAAGAAGAAAACCGGAACCGTACACGCCTTTACGCCGTGGAGGGACGCGTTTCCCTGACCGGGGCCCATGCCGACCACAGACTTCCCGTTTCCCCCGCGCGCCTGGCGTTTTTCCTGGAGGAACTGTTCCGCTATCTTTCCAGCAAAAAAAACTCCGTCCAACCGCTTCCCCCTCCCCGGCAAACGAACCATCCCCTGACGGAAAAGGAACTCGTCTGGCTTCGCCACTGTGCGGATGACTTATCCAGCCACTCTGGAGAAAGCGTTGTCCTCCTGGGGGACAATCATCCGGAACTATCCGGCATTGTCTGGAAGATTAACTGTCTTCTCGGCGCCATCGGCACATCCATCCAATTATTAAAGGCTCCGCGACCAACTCCTTATGGAACGCTGGAGGATCTCATTCGGGACATCAGGGGGAAAAAGGTGGAAATCGTTTTTTTACTGGATGCGGGAAATCCCGTGCTGGATTCCGGGCACAATTCCGACCTGTCGGAAGCCCTGAACAGGGTGGAAAGTATCCACCTTGGAATGTATGAAAATGAAACATCCCGTGCCTGCCGCTGGCACCTGCCGGCAGCCCACTTTCTGGAATCATGGGGAGTGGAACGGGACTACCGGGGCAGATTTTGCTACCGCCAGCCCGTCATTCTTCCCCTGTATGGGGGCATTTCTCCGGAAGAAGTGCTTTCCGGCCTGCTTTCCACCAAAGGCCATCTCACCACAGCGGATAATTCCCCCACCCTCCTCTCTCCCGTTTACCACAGAGCACGCAAATGCTTTGAACGGGCCGTAAATCCGGAAAATAAAACTACGGCCTGGGCCCAGGCGCTTCAGCGCGGTTATTCGGAAGAGACGGCCTATGCTCCCCTGTCTCCGCAGGAAGAAACGGCTCTTGGAACCGCCATGGAACAAACGCCCACAGTATCTTCCAGCGGCAAAGGGAAAAAATTGGAAAACGGAATGCTGGAATTGCAATTCCGCCCGGACTATTCCGTTGGGGACGGACGCTGGAAACGCAATGCATGGATGCAGGAATGCCCGGACCCAATAACAGGTGTCAGCTGGGCGGCGTCCGCACAGGTCTCCCCCGCCACCTTTCTGCGGCTGGGAGGTTCGGATTCCGGGCCCATGCACTGCACGCTTACCGCCCCCTCCACGCAAATGGAAGTCATCCTGTGCCCCATTCCGGGAGTGGCGGACAATCTCATTGTTCTTCCTCTGGGTTACGGAGGCATCAACCACGTAGCGGAAAGACAGGAAAATTCCGGCGGATATGAGCTTCGCAGACAGACAGAAAAAACGGCAGGATGCGGCATTGCCCCGGAACAGATTGCTTTGGCTCCCCTTCGGGAGCGTACGGAGGCCATTCACTCCCCCGTTGTACAGCCTGACCCTTTCTCCCTGCATCCCGATCCGTCCCGCTCATCCTCTCCCACTCCCGGCACGGATGCCGTTTACCAATGGAAAATGGCCATTGATACGTCCCGTTGTATCGGCTGCAACGCCTGCATGATTGCATGCCGCGCAGAAAATAACATTCCCGTGGTGGGCCGTGACCAGATGGCAAAAGGCCGCTCCCTGGACTGGATACGCATTGACAGGTACTTCACGGCGGAAGGGATGCTCACCGCCATCCCCGTGGCATGCCAGCAGTGCGGCAAGGCCCCATGCGAATCCGTATGCCCCGTTAATGCCACCGTCCATACTACGGAGGGCCTGAACGCCATGGTGTACGCCCGGTGCTGGGGTACCCGGTACTGCGCCGCCAACTGCCCGTACAAGGCGCGACGCTTCAATTTCTTTGATTACGCCAAAGCATCGGAACAGGCCACGCGCCTTCAGCGCAATCCGAATGTGACCGTGCGCTCCCGCGGCGTCATGGAAAAATGCACCTACTGCATCCAAATGGTGGAACGTGCCAAAATCCGGCACAAATCCCGCTTGATGAAGGAGCATCCGGGCCAGCCATCCACCTCCATTCACGTGACGGCTCAAGACATGCTGCTTCCGGACGGCGCGGCCCAGACGGCCTGCCAGCTCGCATGCCCGATGGGAGCCGTCACCTTCGGCAATGCGCTGGATCCCTCCGCAGCCGTCTTCCGCGCCAAATCCCTGCCGCGCCACAGGGAGCTTCTCTCATTTCTGGGCACCTCTCCCGGTACGGGATACCTGATTCCGGCAGGCAACCCCAACCCAGCCATGGAGAAAGTAAATACCCCGCCCGGAGATTGATGAAAAACGGCCTTTTATTAAAAAATAAGGCCGCCCTCTTCAGGAGGCGGCCTTACCAGTCAAAGGTCTTTTATAATCTGGTCCTCAATCTTCCACAATTTGCTCCACGGTCGTAATCGTTTCCACCACGTCGATATTGGCGGCGTCAGCAAAATTATTTACCGCCTTGAGCAGAGCCGGAGTCATCAGCTTATCCTTTTGAATACGTTCGCAATTTTCCAGCATGTCCACGATGGTATCCTGAGCGTCCCCGTTCAATTTGGTGATGCGGATAGCCTGTTCGGAAGTAAGTTTCATCTTTTCCATGGATTTATCCAGCTGCTTGGCCTGCTGGGTCAACGCATTGAGCTGCTTAATGGCGATCTCAACTGCAGCGTTGTCCTTGACGTCATCCAAAACCTTGTTGGCGGACGAAATCAGGTCGATATTCTGCTTGACCATCTGCACGGGATCGGCAGCGTTCTGGGCAATGGCGGAGGCGGAGCATACGATGGCCACCACAGGGAGTACTTGATACGTTTGAATCATTGTTTTATCGGTGTTCGGGTTAAAGAAGAAACATCTTCTTTGCTCCTTTAGACTCATTCCGGCGGATAAATCGTTGCCCTCTTATCTGTCATGCGTCTCTTACAAGCTGACCGTCAGCAAACGGCAAAACAACAATCTTAACCGGCCACACGCCTCCCCACCCCGTCTTCCAGCAAAAAACGGAGAGGGCGGTATTTGGCGGATTCCAGATTGGGATCTTCCGCCAGAATAGCCTCCGCCAGCTGCCGCCCGCGGTGAATCAGGCGTGCATCCAGCAGCCATTCCTCAAAACGTACGCCCTTCAGGCCGCTCTGGGACGTACCCAGCACGTCTCCAGGGCCACGCAGCCTCAAATCCTGTTCCGCCAGGTCAAATCCATTCGCCGTAGTTTCCACGATGCGCAGCTTCTCCCATTGCTCATCCTCCGGACGGGCGTCCGTCATCAAAATGCAGTAAGACTTATGCGACCCGCGGCCAATGCGCCCCCGGAGCTGATGAAGCTGGGAAAGCCCGAAGCTTTCCGCATTATTGATGATCATCACCGTGGCATTCGGAACATCCACCCCCACCTCCACCACTGTGGTGGACACCAGCACGCTGATGCGGTTGGAGCGGAAGTCCTTCATGACCGCCTCCTTTTCCTCTGAAGACATCCTGCCGTGCAGCAGCCCCACATCCACATGAGGCAACAGAGCCTTCCACTCGTCCCATTCCTTCGTCACGGCTTTCCCCTTCCGGGAATCCTCTCCGTTAATCAGGGGGGAAACCACGTAAATCTGCCTCCCTTCCTCCAGCTGGTTCCGAACGAATGCCAGTACTTTTTCCTTATCCTTTTCCGTACGGATGGCTGTCACGACAGACCCGCGCCCCCCGGGACTGCCATCCAGGATGGAAACGTCAAGCTCCCCGTAAAAAGTCAGCGTCAGCGTGCGGGGTATGGGGGTAGCGGTCATCACCAGCACATCGGGGCGCTCTTCCCGGTCAATCAGCTTCTCCCGCTGATTCACGCCGAATTTGTGCTGTTCGTCAATCACGACCAGCCCCACACGCTCCGGCACATTTTTCCCGTACAGCAGGGCATGCGTGCCAACCACAATTCCACCCTGGTTCCCGAACGACACATGGGATTCCTCCTTCCTGTCCGCCGTCACCAGGGAAACGGGAACATCCAGCTTGTCCAGCATCTGCCGGAATTTCAAATAATGCTGTTCCGCCAGAATTTGCGTGGGAGCCATCATCACGGCGGAATAACCGTGTTCCACAGCCAGAAGCATGGCGCACAGAGCTACCAGCGTCTTCCCGGACCCGACATCCCCCTGAAGCAGGCGGTTCATGGAACGGGAGGCTTTCATGTCCCGGTAAATCTCCCTCACGCAGCGCTTCTGAGCCTCCGTCAGCTCAAACGGCAGGGAATCCGCCAAATCCTTCACCAAATGGCAGGAACCTGCAGTCCGCATGCCGGGCACTTCATCCGCCCGCCTTCTCCTGTAAGCCACATTCAACTGCTGAGCCAGGCATTCCTCCAATGCAAAACGGCGCCGGGCCCGGTCCCGCGCCTCTGCGGTCTCCGGAAAATGAAGATCCTTCAATGCCGTTTTGCACGGAATGTCCGGCACAAACTCGTATACCTCCGGTTCCGGAACCGGGGAAAGCCTGGACAGCGTCTCCCACACGATTTCCCGCAGCCTGCGGACGGCAATTCCCATGCGGCCGCCATATACGGGAACAATACGGTTCAAATGAATGGACTGCTCATCCCCCTCCCGGATAATTTCAAAATCCGGATGAACCATGCTTAGCTTTTTCCCATACGGTTTCATGCGCCCGTACACAATCATCTCCTGCCCGGCGCACAACATCCTGGCTATGCCCGGCATGCTGAACCACAGGCAGGAAAAACGGGCCTGCCCCAAAGACTGCTCATCCACCAGAACGGCTTCCACATACCGTCCCCGGTTCCTGCCGCCCCGTCCGCCCCAGCCTTTCCAGCCCACGTCCACCACTCTCCCTCTCAAACAAACGGGAACACCGGAAGACAGGGAATCATAGCGGTCAAACATGCGGCGGTCTTCATACCTGCGCGGAAGCATGAACAACAAATCCCGCACGGCGGCCATTCCCGCCGCCTGCATGGCCGCCAACTCTCTTGGGCGGATAAAAACGCATTCCTCCAGTGGAGTCGTTAAAAGCAATTCTCCAGCCATGAATCCAAAAACATACCCCTCATCAATTGCATCGCGCGCCTCCGTCAGAGCGCCGCAGCGGGACGCGTCTCCAGACAGCGCCTGTAATAATCCACGCGGGAAATGAACCAGCTCCATTTATGCCCCGGACGGCCGTTGGTCAGCAGCGGGGCCGGACAATTCTTACCCGTCCAGTAATAATGGGGAACCACATTACGGAGCGGAATATTGTACTGTTTCATCAGTACTGCTGTCAACTTGGCGGAGCGGTTCCAGGTAACAATGGGGTTGTGGCTCCTTACCTCCCCCATCTCAATGCCGATGGAATACATGTCTCCGGGACCGCCCCGGTCCGCATGGCGCCCCGTCTCATTCAGTGGAATATGCTGAACGGCACGGTACTGGTCCACCGTAAAATGCCAGTTCAGGGACCCCATGGCCCCCCTTTTTAACGCCCGGGCATGCGCTGCGGCGTCCCCCTTGGGATTGGCGGTGCTGTGAATCGTGATAAACCGCGGATGCATGGAATGGGCGGCACGGCGCGCACGGGAGCGCGGAGACATGAAATCACGGCTGATATGCACCTCTCTGGACATCTGGGACATCGTGCGCGGCACGGGAGGCACATTCTGAATCTTAAAGCTGACGGCAGGCAGGCGCGGAGCGTCCGAACACGCCGTCAGCAGAGCCGGCAGCATCAACAATACCGCATTTGCCGACAACATTCTAACATTCATGATTCTTCCCTAGACTATCGCGGGCGAGCTGGCAAGCAGATTTCCAGTCAAAACAGTCTTTTTCACTCTTTCCGGAACACGGCAACAGGAAAAAAAGGCAGCCCTGAAGGAAGCCCCGCGCACGGCCATCCGGGCAACCAGGGCAACGCCTTTCCCTGAATGCGGTTCCATGCCCGAAGAAACAAAACCGCCCCATAAAAAGCCGCACGGGAGGCTTGCCAACGGCTATTTCCATGCATACACTATCCTCACCATGAGTACCACTCACGAAGCAGCTAAGAAGTGGGTCGAAGAAATCGCCCAGCTTTGCCAACCCGACTCCATCTACTGGTGCAACGGCTCTCAGGAAGAAAATGACGAGCTTTGCAACATGATGGTAGAAAAGGGCACCTTTATCAAACTGAACCCCGAGAAGCGCCCCGGGTGCTACCTCGCCCGTTCCACACCCTCCGATGTGGCCCGTGTGGAAGACCGCACGTTCATCTGCAGCGAGAAGGAAGAAGACGCAGGCCCGACCAACCACTGGGCTGATCCCGTTGAAATGAAGGCCAAACTGAAGGGCCTCTTCAATGGCTGCATGAAGGGCCGTACCATGTACGTGATTCCCTTCTGCATGGGTCCCCTGGACTCCCCCCTGGCCAAGATCGGTATTGAAATCACGGACTCTCCCTATGTCGTGACCAACATGCGCATCATGACCAAGATGGGCGAACAGGTTCTCAAGCGCCTGGAAGACGAAGTCAAGGGCGGCGGCAACCCGAAACGTGACGGTTACGGGACATTCGTTCCCTGCCTTCATACCGTGGGCGCTCCGCTTGCAGACGGCCAGGTTGACGTGCCGTGGCCCTGCAACGAAGAAAAGTACATCTGCCACTTCCCGGAAACGGAAGAAATCTGGTCCTTCGGCTCCGGTTACGGCGGCAACGCCCTGCTTGGCAAAAAGTGCCTGGCCCTCCGCATCGCCTCCGCCATCGCCCGCAAGAACAAGTGGATGGCTGAACACATGCTCCTTCTGGGCATCGAATCCCCGGACGGCACCAAGGCCTACGTCGGCGGCGCATTCCCGTCCGCCTGCGGCAAGACCAACCTGGCCATGCTCGTACCCCCCGCCTCCTACCGGGAAGCCGGCTGGAAAACCTCCATCATCGGTGACGACATCGCTTGGATCTGGCCCCATGAAGACGGCACTTTCCACGCCATTAACCCGGAAAACGGCTACTTCGGCGTGGCTCCCGGCACGTCCTACAAGACGAACCCGATCGCCATGGACACCATCAAGGAAAACGTCATCTTCACCAACGTCGGTCTGACCGACGACGGCGACGTCTGGTGGGAAGGCATGGACGGCCCCGCTCCCGCCCACGCCATTGACTGGCAGGGCAATGACTGGACCCCGGATTGCGGACGCAAGTGCGCTCATCCGAACGCCCGTTTCACCGCCCCCGCCTCCCAGTGCCCGACGATCGATCCCGAATGGCAGAATCCGGAAGGCGTTTCCCTCTCCGCGATCCTGTTCGGCGGCCGCCGCGCCACCACCATGCCCCTCGTCTTCCAGTCCCGTGACTGGACGCACGGCGTTTACGTCGGCGCGACGATGGGTTCCGAAATGACCGCCGCCGCCTTCGGCAACATCGGTCAGGTCCGCCGCGACCCGATGGCCATGCTTCCCTTCATCGGCTACCATGTGGGCGACTACTGGCAGCACTGGCTGGACATGGGCAAGACCGTTGCCAATCCTCCGCTGATCTTCAACGTGAACTGGTTCCGCAAGGACAAGGACGGCAACTTCATCTGGCCGGGCTACGGCGACAACATGCGCGTTCTCGACTGGATTCTGCGCCGCGCCAAGGGCAAGGCTGAAGGCCAGAAGAACGTGCTGGGCGTCTCCCCGACCTATGCCGAACTGGATAAGACGGGTCTCGACTACAGCGAAGAACAGTTCAACGCCAACATGGCTCTCAACCCGAGCGAATGGCAGGCGGAACTGGAAAGCCAGACCGAACTGTTCGACAAGGTGGGCAAGAAGCTCCCGGCCGAACTGGAAGAACAGCGCCAGCTCCTCATCAAGAGCTTTTCTTAAAAGCTCGCCTAACTTAAGGAAAAACTCTTAAGGCAGAGGCCGCCCTTTGGCAGGGCGGCCTCTTTTATTCCATAAAAACGGATTTCAAATCCGTTTTGCAATAAAAAAATCTATAATTTTTTCATTTTCTGTATGAAACAGTAAAAATAAACAAACGGGAAAAGAAAACAATCTTGTAATAGAGATATTTTCAAAAAACTATTTATCAATGATTTGTGATAGAGAAACATTCAACGGATTTGAAAATCGTTGAATGTTTTTGCAATTACATGCTATTGTCATATGGCTATTAATCTATCCATTAAAAAATATTTGCTGCTGGCGGCAGGACTGTTTCTCTGTGGCGCGGCACACGCAGCGGAGACAACCTATACATGGGATTTTTCCTCCGCAGCTCCTGTCATGGGGGGAACTGCTACAGGCAATTTCACGACCTCCCAGGATCCAGAGAAAGGGTTGGTGCTTACCGGCTCCACCTTTGACGAACGCGGTACAAATGCATTCCGGGAAATGCTGAACGGAGCCCTTTCCGGGGAGGGTACCATGAGCATCACCATGGATATCTCATGGGGAGGCAATAATTCCCTTGAGAATATCATTCACGTTGCCCGCAGCGGATTCGGTTTCAGCCTGGGACTCAGCAATGGGGCTGTTGCCATAAGTTCCGGCAATCTTTCCACTGCAGGAGCAATCTCAGAGGCCGGACTGACAGCAAATACGTGGACAAACGTAACCGTTGATATCCTGGGACATGACGTAACCGTTACTCTTGATAATGGTACTGCCACCAGCACCGCAACCGCTTCTATCAGCGATATCAGCTGGTACACAGGAACCGCTGACGGAGGAGATACCCAAAACGAGATGTACAGCATTGGACACCGCGCTCCCGGTTGGAATAATGACGGCTTGAACGGCACAAAACTGAGTTCGCTCTCCGTCTCTTATGCCGTTGTTCCGGAACCCTCCACAGCGGCATTGTCTCTGCTCGCGTTTGCAGGATTTGCCGCTCGCAGAAGGAGAAAATAACTTCCTTTTTCTCCTTTAATGCCAGCCGTTCCTTTCTTCCCAAGGAACGGCTTTTTTATTACGCCAAGGCAATAACGGTGGCGGCGGCGCTCACCCCGGAATGGGTCATGGTCAGAAGCCAGCCCGTAATGCCCAGCTCCCGGGCGGTCACTCCCGCAGCCCCGTGCAGAAGAATGGAAGGAGCTCCCGCAGCGTCGCGCACCACCTCCACATCCGTAAAAGCGCACTTCGCCCCGATTCCCGTTCCCAGGGCTTTCGCCACGGCCTCCTTGGCCGCAAAGCGCGCCGCCAGACGCGGCACAGGATCCGCGTGCTTCCGGCAATAAGCCCATTCATCAGGGGTGCAGATGCGCAACGCAAACGCCTCCCCGTTTTTCCGCAGGGCCTGGCGCACGCGTTCCAGATCCGCCAAATCCATTCCCAATCCTGCAATGCGGCTCATACTCCAGCAACCGGGATCAACTTTGAAATGGAGTAATCAGCTCAGGCGGTCGATCGCCTGGCGCATTTCCCTTACGGCCTGCTCCATCCCCACAAAAAGAGCGCGGGATACAATCGTATGGCCGATGTTCAGCTCATGCAGATAAGGGACGCCAGCCAGCAACTGTTCCAGATTCTGGTAATTGATGCCATGACCGGCATTTACCTGGATGCCCAGGGAATGGGCCAGTTCCGCGGCGCGTTTCAAACGGGCCAGCTCCTCCGTGCGCTCCCTGCCGGAATGGTTGGCAAAACATCCGGTATGCAGCTCAATCATGGGGGCGCCCAGGCGGGCGGCAGCCTCCACCTGGGACACTTCCGGATCAATGAACAGGCTCACCTGAATACCGTTGTCGGCCATTCTTGCCATGGTCGGAGCCAGTTCTTTCTCATGAAAAACGGCGTCCAGGCCGCCTTCCGTAGTGATTTCCTCGCGCTTCTCCGGAACCATGCAGATATAGTCCGGTTTCAGCCGCAGGGCAAAATCCACCATCTCCGGGGTATTCCCCATTTCCAGATTCAGGGGGAGAGCCACGCTCTCCCGGACGCTGAGGGCATCCGCATCCTGCATGTGGCGGCGGTCGCCCCGGACATGAAGGGTGATGGAATCCGCCCCGCCCCTTTGCGCCGCATAAGCGGCGTCCAAAACACTTGGCTCCACATTGAAGGAATCCAGCATAGTCGCGTAGCGGGCCTGCCTCAGCGTGGCGATGTGGTCTATATTTACACCTAGCAGCATATCGGTTTTAAGACAAGGGGACGGGGACGAACATTCAAATTAATGGAGGAAATGGCGGTGTCCCGTAAATACCATGGCAATTCCCGCGGCGTCAGCGGCGGCAATCACTTCCTCGTCGCGGATGGAGCCTCCGGGCTGGATGCAGGCGGTGGCTCCGGCGTCAATCGCTACCTGAAGGCCGTCTGCAAACGGGAACATGGCGTCGGACGCCACAACGCTGCCCTTCAGATCCAGGCCGGCCTGCCCGGCCTTCCAGACGGCAATGCGGGCGGAATCCACGCGGCTCATCTGCCCGGCGCCGATGCCAAGCGTGCGATCCGTACCGCCAAAAACGATGGCGTTGGAATGAACCTGCTTCACGACGCGCCAGTTGAAACGCATGGCGGTCAATTCTTCCTCGGTCGGGGGGCGCTTGGTCACCACCTTGGCTTCCAGATTGTCCAGCCCCATCACGTCCGTATCCCGCTTCATGGTCATGAACCCGCCGGGCGCGGAACGGATGATGGGTTCGCGGCGCGCTTTCATCCAGGCTTCCGTGTTCATGCGGATGATGCGGCAATTTTTCTTTTTCTGGAGAATGGCGCGGGCTTCCGCATCATATTCCGGAGCGATGATGACATCCGTGAAAATGGCGCTCAGCACACGGGCCAGGCCTTCCGTCATTGGGCGGTTGACCACGATCACGCCGCCGAAGGGGGCCTGCGTATCCGTTTCAAAAGCCTTCTGCCATGCGTTGCGCAGGTCTTCGTCGTCCTGGCCTACACCGCAGGGATTCGTGTGCTTCAAAATGCCCACCGTCGGGCGGCGGAACTGGGTAATCAGCTCGGCTGCCCCTTCAATGTCCAGCACGTTCGTATAGGAAAGCTCCTTGCCCTGAAGCTGGTGGAAAATATCCCCGAAGCTGCCGTACAGGCTGGCTTCCTGGTGGGGATTGTCACCGTAACGCAATTCCTGATACAGGGGAGCGCAGATGCAGAAGCTGCCCTTGGTGCTTTCCGCGCTCTGGTGGCCAAGATAATTAGTGATGGCGTTATCGTAGTTGGAGGTGCGCATAAACACCTTCACCGCCAGGTTTTCACGGGTCTTCAGGGTCGTGTCCCCCTTGTGGGTCTGCATTTCATCCAGAATGCGCGCGTAATCCGCGGGATCCGAAACCACCGTGACGGAAGCGTAATTCTTGGCGGCGGAACGGAGCATGGACGGCCCGCCGATATCTATTTTTTCAATAGCTTCCTCCAGCGTGACTCCGGGCCTGGCGACAGTTTCTTCAAAAGGATACAGATTCACGCAGACCAGGTCAATGGGCTTGATGCCGTTTTCCTTAGCCTGGCGCACATGCTCCTCATTGTCGCGGCGGTGCAGCAGGCCCCCGTGCACCATGGGATGAAGCGTCTTCAGGCGCCCTTCAAACAACTCCGGCTCTCCGGTATAGTCGGAAATCTCAATCACCGGAAGGCCCAGGCCTTTCAGAAAGGCGGCGGTCCCGCCAGTGGAAATAAGCTCTACTCCAAACTCGTGCAGGCCCTTGGCAAACCCCTCCAGGCCGGTCTTGTCGGAAACGGATATCAATGCGCGCTGAATAGCCATAATATCAAATATCTGTAATGTACCCGCGGGCGCCCCCTCCGGGAGAGAACGCGATAAATGCGGTTCCTTTCCCTACATACTACTGCCGCGTGAAGCAAGCGCAATGTCACCAATCATGACAACCGGGAGGATTTTTCCTCCCAAAACATAAAAAAACACCCTTTTTATCGCTCTTGTCTTGACATTCGGCCGAATACTTACTACTTCAACCGCTCACAAATAACCATTTCTTTTTAGCCATGGCAACGATGGAAGTAATTCTCGCAACAAAAATTGAAGGGCTCGGCGCAGAAGCCGACCTGGTGACCGTTAAGGCTGGCTATGGCCGCAACTACCTCATCCCCAAGGGTCTGGCCCACGAAGCAACAGCCTCCAACCGCCGTTTCATTGCCAATCTTCAGGCCGCCCGCGCCAAGCGCGAAGCGGAAGAACTCAGCTCCGCCCAGGAAGTGGCTGCCAAGATCAGCGGATTGACCATAGACCTCACCCTTGAAGTGGGTCAGGGAGGCAAGGCGTTCGGCGCCATCACCAACCAGAACATTCACGATGCCCTGACCGCTCAGGGAGTGGAAGTGGATCGCCGGGCGATTGAACTCGAAAAGCCGATCAAGAGCGAAGGCGAACACGAAGTCGTCATCAAGGTGCATCCCCAGGTGGAAGCCACGCTCAAGGTGGTCGTCAAGGAAAACGCCTAAGAGGCGCGCATCCCTTTTCCGGCAGGCCCGGTTCCCACCTTGGGGACCGGGCCTCTTTTTGTCACCCTTTTTACTTCCCTTCCCTGTACAAACAAGGCATCATGCCCGCGTTGGGTGTCACTCGACATCATGCACGGCATCGTTCCATCCCCCACCTAAATCAACGGCATGATCCGGCTCTATCGTCAAACCCCGGAAGGCATTGAGCGCACCACCCAGGTGGATGCGGCGGAACAGCACTTGGATTCCGTCTTCTGGATTGACCTCCTTACCCCGGAACCGGCGGAAATCAAATTTGTGGAACGCCTCTGCGGGCTGGAAATGCCGACCTATGACGAGATGCGGGAGATTGAGGCCACCAGCCGCCTGTACACGGAAGACGGAGCGCGCTTCATGACCACCACGGTTCTCAGCCGGGTGGATACGGAATCCCCCTCCCTGTCGGAAATCACCTTCGTCCTCATGGGGGCGAAAATCATCACTATCCGCCATTCGGACTCCTATTCCTTCCGCGTTTTTTCCCACCAGCTCCTGCGCCAGAAACAAATCAGCCGGGATCAGGTTTTCACCGGCCTGCTGGAAACCATCGTGGACCGGCAGGCGGATGTGCTGGAACGTTTCGGCGCGGAACTGGACCGCCTTTCCAAAAATATTTTCCGCCGGGACGAACCTGAGGGAAAATCCAGCAAGCGGGTGCCCGTCTCCAGCGCTCTGCGCCTGACTCTCCAGGATCTGGGCCGCGTGGGTGACCTGCTTACCCGGCAGCGGGACTGCCTGGTCAACCTTCTGCGCCTGCTCACGTACGCCAGCAATGAAGAAGCTCTAGACGACACCAACTCCACGCTGTACATCAAGCTGCGTCCTCTGAGCCGTGACGTCACATCCCTTTCCGAATACGCCAACTTTCTTTCCAGCAACGTCAACTTCATGCTGGACGCCGTTCTGGGCCTCATCAACATCGAACAGAACGAAATCGTCAAAATCTTCACCGTGGCGGCCGTGGTCTTCATGCCTCCTACCCTGATCGCCAGCATTTACGGGATGAACTTCACCCACATGCCCGGCCTGGAAAACGAATACGGCTACTACATCTCCCTGGTGGTCATGCTCGTTTCCATCATTCTTCCCCTGGTTTATTTCAGAAGCAGGCGCCTGCTTTGAACGGGTCCTGCCTCAAAATCTCCCTCTCCTTCCGTTAAAACTCCTACCGTTTCACTACTGACATGGACTCCAAAATCACCCGCCTGATTGAACAGGCCTCCGTCATTGTCGGCGCTCTCCCCTACCTCCAGGCTTACCGGGACAAAACATTCCTCATCAAATTCGGCGGCAGCGCCATGGATGACGCCCGCCTGGTCAAAAAGCTCATGCGGGACATCGTTCTGCTGGAAGTCCTGGGCTTCAACCCCGTGATCGTCCACGGCGGAGGCAAAGCCATTTCCAAGGCGATGGCGGAAGCGGGGCTGGAAGCCCGTTTCGTCAACGGGCTTCGCGTCACGACTCCGGAAGCCATTTCCATCGTGGAACGAACCCTCTCCGGAACCATCAATCCCGGCCTGGTTCAAATGTTCCGCGACTACGGCGGCAAGGGCGTAGGAATTCCCGGCACGGAAATCTTCGTTGGGGAACGCATCCATGAAAAAGATGAACAGGGCAACCCCATAGATATCGGTGAAGTGGGCAACGTCATCGGTTGCCTGACGGAGCGCATCACGGAAGCGCTGGAACTCCAGATCACGCCCATCGTCTCTCCGTTGGCAAAAGAACTGGGCACCCATAAACCGCTCAATGTGAACGCAGATCTGGCAGCTGCCGCTCTTGCCAAGGAACTCAAGCCGGTGAAGCTTATCTATATTTCCGATGTCCCCGGAATCATGAAAGACCCAGCAGACCCCTCCACCCTCATCAAATCCGTCACGCGCACGGAAGCCCTCGACCTTATCAAGGACGGCACCGTATCCGGCGGCATGATACCTAAAATCCACTCCGCCATTGACGCCCTGAACGCGGGGGTGCGCAAAGTGCACTTCATTGACGGACGCCTTCCCCACACCCTGCTGCTGGAAATTTTCACTCCGGACGGCATCGGCACGGAAATCATCCGGGAACAACGCTGATTCCCCCGCCGTGAAATTTTCCCTCTTTCTCCCGGCCCTGTTCCTGCTGGCGGCCTCCTGCTCCATGCAGCCCACTCCCGCCAGCCTCTCCGGCTCCTGGGTCCAGCCCATCCCCGGGCAGTCTGGGCATGTGCAGGGAATGCAGCTCCTGCCGGACGGCAGGGCCGTTTCCATCAACATGCACACGCTTCTCTACCAAGGCTGGCAGCTGGACGGCAGCCGCCTGATCCTGACGGGGAAAAGCATGGGCAACGGCAATTCCTCCCTCTTCACCGCTACCTCCACCATTGACAGTCTCAGCAGAAACACGCTGATTCTGAACACGGGCGGGACCCGGGAGGTTTACACCCGCATGACGGACGCGGACGGGAGATAATCCCCCGCGCCTGCCGTCATTCATCATCCAGCAGGGACTTGTTGGCTGCTTTCGCCAGCTCGCAATTCGGGCATTTGTCAATCAGGCGGTCCATCAGGGCTTCAATGCGGGCATCCTTCGCCATCAACTGTTCATCCTTCTTTTTGAGCAGATTCAGCGTATAATTCACGGCAATCGTCAGAACGCCCAGGCCTCCGATGGCTCCGGCGGAAGACACGGCCGTGTCTGCGGAAATGTTGCCCAGGATTGTCGTGCATCCTCCTATGGAAAACAAACACTTGGCTATGGAAAAATTCATCATGGGTCCCGTCTAGCAGACAGTTTTCCCGCCTGCATCACGCCCAACCCGTCCACACCTTTTGTCGGCACGGGACGGCAGATGAATTGCCGCCGGATGTACCCGAAGAAACGCGCCCTCCCTCCCGTTCCCCCTCCGGAAAGGCTCTTTTGCCGGAAACAGGCCTTACCGGCTCCGCACGGGAACCAAAACCGCGAAGCGGAAGGAACATACTTTCCTCCGTTGCCGCATTTCCTTCTTCGGCTTTACGGTGTTTATGCTAAAGTGGCGCCAATCTGCCCGGTCTGGGGCTTTCAGCAATACTTCACTCCATCCAATAGAAAGGCATCAACATCATGCATATGGCGGACGGCTTTATCTCACCGGCGGTAGGCTGCACCATGTGGGCGGCTTCCGCTGCAATTACAATGCTCTGCGCCCGCAAAGTCAGGCAGGAAAAAGAAATGCGGCTCGTCCCGCTCATGGGCGTGCTGGGAGCCTTCATCTTTGCCTGCCAGATGCTGAATTTCACCATTCCGGGCACCGGCTCCAGCGGCCATCTGGGCGGCGGCCTTATCCTGGCGGTTCTTCTGGGGCCGTATGCGGGCTTCCTGGTCATGGCGGCCGTCCTGGCGGTGCAGGCTCTTTTCTTTGCGGACGGAGGGTTGCTTGCCATGGGTTGCAACATCTTCAACATGGGCTTCTTCTCCTGCCTGGTGGCCTACCCCTTCATTTACAGGCCCCTGGCCGGGAAACACCCCGGTGCGGGCCGCATTACGCTGGCCTGCGTCACCGCCGCCGTCATCGGGCTCCAGATGGGAGCCTTCACCGTCGTCCTGGAAACAACGGCATCCGGCATCTCAGCCCTGCCCTTCGCTCAATTCGTGGAACTGATGCTGCCCATTCATCTGGCCATCGGCGCCGTAGAAGGCCTTGCTACGGCAGCCGTCGTCATCTTCATCAGCAAGGCGCAGCCGTCCCTGCTGCGTCCGGCCGATTTGGAAACCGGAACCGTCAAAAAAGCATCCTGGACCGTTTTGGGCATCTTTGCGGTAGCGGCCCTGCTCTGCGGAGCCGCCCTCTCCTGGTTCGCCTCCGCCTATCCTGACGGGCTGGAATGGTCTGTAGCCGGCGTCACCGGGTCGGAAGAAACCAGACTGGCGGAACCGTCCCCCCTCCACCGGAACCTGGAAACCGTACAGGAAGCCACCGCCATCATGCCGGACTACGCCTTTCCCGCTGATGACGGGGCAAACACCGCAGAAACGGAAGCCGCCTCCTCCATTGTCAACCCTGAAACGAGCATGGCCGGCGTGCTGGGAAGCGTTATGATCGCAGCTCTTATTTTTGCGTCCGGTTTCCTGTTCGGCAGAAAACCGCACAGCCGCTGCCCCCGCTGACCCTCCCCATGCCACTGTTTACAGACGCCCCGCGCCAATTCCGCCAGATGGACCGGTTTTCCTGCGGAAATACCGGCATCCACCGTCTGGACGCCCGCATTAAAATCGGTTCTTTCCTCGTCTATCAAATCTGCGTTCTTTCCTGGCCTCCGCAGGAAATTACAGGGCTCCTGCCTTTCTTCCTGTTCCCGGTCTGTATCATCCGCCTGGCGGGCCTTCCCCTGGGCTACCTTCTGAAACGTACCCTGTGGCTGCTGCCCGTCGCCGTCATGATCGGCATCTTCAACCCTCTGGTGGACAGAATTCCCATGGGAGAATGGTTCGGCATTCCCGTCACGCAGGGCATGATCTCTTTCATTTCCATCATCCTGAGGTGCATGCTCACCATCCTGGGCGCCTTCACGCTGTTGGCCTCCACAGGCTTTGCGCCTCTCTGCCGCGGCCTGAGGCAGCTCGGCGCCCCGCGCATCCTCATCACGCTGATGACCTTCCTGTACCGATACGCCTTTATCCTGGTGGATGAATTCCAACATATGCTGATGGCCTTCCGCTCCCGGCGGGGAGGCTCCGGCCCCATCCCTTTTTCCACGTGGGGGGCCATGGCCGGACAGCTCCTGCTGCGGACATTCGGGCGGGCGGAACGCATTTACCAGGCCGTCCTGTGCAGAGGCGGGGAAGATCCTGAATTCGCCAGTTCCCGCAGCGTCATCACGGGACGCGGCGCAGCGGGAGGCATCCTCTTCTGCGTTCTCGTCATTCTGTTCCGCTGTTTCAACATCACCATGCTTGCGGGCCAATACGCCCGCAGCCTCACCTCATGAGCCACCACCTTGTAGAAACTATTGACTTGTGTTTCAGCTACCCGGATTCCCCTCCGGCGCTGAACGGCGTCTCCCTGCGCATCACCCACGGGGAATCCGTCGCCGTCGTAGGCGGGAACGGCGCAGGGAAATCCACGCTGCTGCTCCATCTCAACGGTCTGCTGACCCCTTCCTCCGGCCAGGTACGGGTGGGGGACATTCCCGTGACCCCCAAAACCGTCGCCCGCGTCCGGGAAAGCGTGGGAATGGTCTTCCAGCAGGCGGAAGACCAGCTATTCATGCCTACTGTCCGGGAAGACGTGGCCTTCGGACCGCTCAACATGGGACTCCCCCCGGGGGAAATCCGCCGCCGCGTGAAACAGGCCCTGCGGGATGTCCATGCGGAAGCCCTGGCAGACAAAATGACCCACCATCTTTCCGGAGGGGAAAAACGGGCCGTCTCCATCGCCACGGTCCTCTCCATGAGTCCGGACATCCTGGTACTGGACGAACCGAGCGCCAACCTGGACCCAGCCTCCCGCCGTACCCTCATCAGTCTGTTGCGCCAATTCACCCATACCAAAATCATTGCTACCCATGATCTGGACATGGTCATGGAACTGTGTACGCGCTGCGTTGTAATGAAAGACGGCTCCATCCTAGCAGACGCTCCCGTTCCTGACATCTTTGCGGACCGCTCCCTGCTGGCAGAAGCGAGCCTCGAACAACCCCTCAGCTACCTCCTGATGCGGCAGGAGAGGCAACGGAACAATTCCGGGACATTCTGAAAAAACCTCATACAAACTCCAGCCGGGCCTCCGGCAGGGACTTGAGAAAACGCATTCCATACCTCTTGGTAGCTACGCGCGGATCAAGAATCACCACCATGCCGGAATCGCTCCTGGTGCGGATCAGCCGCCCTACCCCCTGCCGCAGCTTCAGAATGGCTACAGGTACGGAATATTCGTAAAACGGATTCCCCCCGCGTTCCCTGATACTCTCAAAACGGGACTCCACAAGCGGATGATCCGGCACTTCAAACGGCAAGCGCGTGACAATAACGTTGGAAAGAGATTCTCCCGGCACATCCACCCCGGTCCAGAAACTGTCCGTACCGAAAAGCACGCTGTCCACATCCTGCCGGAACGCCTCCAGCATGGCATGCCGCTGCATATCCTGCCCCTGCACGTACAGCGTCCAGCCCTGTCCCTCGCAAAAAGGACGCACTTTCTCCGCCGCCTGAACCATCAGACGATAGCTGGTAAACAGCACGAAAGCCCTGCCGCGGGACTCCGCCAGATACCTTTTAATCCATTCCGGCAAAACTTCCGCATACTCCGGCTGGTCCGGCTCCGGCATGGAACGGGCTACAATCAGCCGCATCTGCTCCCGGTAATTGAACGGGCTTCCAATCTGAAGCTTCCGAACGCTTTCCGCCCCTACGCGCCCCGCAAAATAACTCATGTCCGCATCTCCGGTCCCCAGCGTGGCGGAAGTCAGAATGGCGGAACGTCCGGCGGAAAACAGGCGTTCCCTCAAAATATCCCCCACCTCCACGGGAGCGGAGCAAATGCTCATATTCCTTCCATCCGGCCCGGAACGCTCCGCCCAATATACGTGACCTTCCTCCGTCATGTCCATCAGCGCCTTCAGGGAAGCCTGCGCCTCCTCCATCCGGGCGGCCATATCCGCCAGCTCATCCTTCGCGGCTGCATTTTCCTCCTGCTTCTCCCTCTCCGTTTTCAATTCCCCGATCAATTCCATCAAAGGCTGTGAAAGAATATCCTGCGACCACTCCGGCTGAAGAATGCGGACAATCTTGCCGGAACCCGCAAACCCCAGGTCATCCCGCGCATTCTGGAAAAACAGGCCGGAGGCGTCCATCACGTCCTGAACCCGCTGAAACAGGGCCGGATTGTTCAGCGGTTTCAGCAATCCCTTGTGCGTGCGCGGATTATACATCCGCAACAATTCATAGTTCAAATGCGGCTCCGAAAGCTGGACGCCAAGCTGGCGGGCTGCGATGTTCTCAATCATATGGGCCTCGTCCAGAATCACAAAATCCCCGGGAAACACGAACCCCGCCTCCTCGGAATCCTCCGCCTGGGCCATCAGCCCGAAAAACAGAGTATGATTAAGCACCACTACCTTGGCCTCCAGAACCCGCTTGCGGGCTGCCTGGTACGGACAGGAGGGGCCGCAATGGCGCATGCTGCACGCATGCGGTTCGCTGCATACCATGGCCCATACCTTGGAAGACGGCCGGAATGCCATGTCGCTCAGGGTGCCGTCCTGCGTTCTCAGGGCCCAGTCCTGGATCCTCTTCAACTCCGCGGCCTCACCCTGCGTAAAGAGGGAATCCATCTGCGCCAGCGCACGCCGCAGGCGGGTATGGCACAGGTAATTCTGCCTGCCTTTCAACAGGGCGGCGGAAAAATCAATTCCCAGGGCGGTGCGCAGCAGCGGAATATCCTTGTTGAACAATTGCTCCTGCAAATTAATGGTATGCGTGGAAACCACCGCTTTCCGGTCAAAATCCAGAGCAAACTTCACCGCCGGCAGCAAATACCCCAGGGACTTGCCCACGCCTGTTCCGGCCTCCACCAGCAGAGGGGCATCCACCTGAAGCGCCCTCGCCACAGCCAGAGCCATGCTCTGCTGCTCCGCCCGGTACTCAAAATCCCTGGCACGGGAAAACAGCCCGTCCGGTGCAAATGCCCGGTGGACATAAGCCTCAAAAGCGCTAGCGCCATCCATGCCTTCTTCCCCGGCGGCCTTCATACGCGGGAATACGCCCTTCCTATTGGCCCACGGGAAGCTGGCGGGAAGAAACCGGCGGAAGATTCACCTTTTCCGGCAAGTCGTAGAACATGGAGCGCAAACCGTTCGCATTCATCCTGGAAGCGTCGATGAACGTCCAGGGCCCCTTATCCTTCAAATCCTTCACCAGCACCAGAACACCGGTATTCTCCACCTTCACGGGCACCCCGTCCGGGCGCTTCATGGAAATGACCATCCGCGTGGGAAGCACCACCAGCACCTCGCTTCCACCCTTCACCAGATGTTCCGCCGCAGGCTGGCCTATTTCATACGTCTCCACCACCATGCCGCGCTCCTTCATCACGGCGGCGGCGGACCGCATCTTTTCCCTCATGGTCTCCATGAAGGAGGCCTCCCCGCCCGGAAAAGAAGCGACAAGCTGCTTCTTCATGGGAGGGTACATTTTCTCAATCATCCACATCATATCGCCCGTCTTCACCGCCCCGGAAAGCTCCCGGGCGGCCCGGACGGCGCTGTCCCCATATTCACCGGCCTGGACGGCGCACACTGCCGCCATCATTACGCCTGCCAACAAACTCTTAATCATGGACGGAGTGTAACGGCATGCCTCCCCCTCCGTCAAGGCAAGGCCTCCTGCGGAATCATGTTTTTACCGCTCGTCACCCTGCATCACCAGGCCGGACCACATCCATAAAGTAGGGTCCAGCTCCCGGGCGGCATCCTCCATCAGCGCGCGTCCGGTCCCTTCATCCTCCACCACGGCAAACATGGTGGAACCGGAACCGGACATCATGGCGCCGCACACCCCGGGGCGCTTCACCAGCCAGCGCTTCATTTCCGCCAGGAATAAATGCTTTTCAAATACAGGCCTTTCCAGATCATTGACCAGCACATGGCCGCCCACATCCTGCTCCCCATAAGGAATGCCGGGCAATTCCCTGGAACCGGACCAGCGGCGGTAGGCGTCCGGCGTGGAAACACCAAACGACGGCTTCAATAAAACAACCCGGGGACGCCATCCCTTCCACTCCGGCAAGGGCTCCACCTTCTCTCCGCGCCCGGTGCAGCGGCTCGCCGCGCCATAAATGAAAAAACCCACGTCGGAACCGATTTCCCCTCCCAGCTCCGCCAGACGCTCCCGGGACAAACCTCCGTGTTCCAGCTCATTGAGGGTACGCAGCACGCATGCGGCGTCACTGCTGCCGCCGCCCAGCCCCGCACCATGGGGCACCTTCTTCACCAGGCGGACATGCCACGGCATGGACCTTCCCAGCTCCCGCTCCATCAGCCGTCCCGCTTTCATAACCAGGTTGCTCTCATCCAGAGGCACGCCCGGGGCGTCACAGCTCATTTCCAGACGGGCCGCCGGGGAAAACTCCAGCACATCGCACAAATCCAGGGGAACCATCACAGTATCCACCTCATGGAAGCCGTCCGGCCTCTTTCCCAGAACGCGGAGGGAAACGTTCACTTTGCACGGAGCCTTGCAACTGATCATACGCCGTGGATTCCACCAAGGGACGGCCTCCGGGTCAAGCTTCATCAAACACAAACGGACGGGCCCTCATTTTTTCTTCGCAAATTCCGGGGGCACCGCTATAATAAGCGCGACCCCGTTGCACATGGCCTACGACGAAAACAGCATCAAAACCCTGGATTGGAGGGAACACATCCGCATGCGCCCGGGGATGTACATCGGCAAATTGGGGGACGGCGCTTCTCCGGACGACGGCATTTACGTCCTTTTAAAAGAAGTCATCGACAACTCAATCGACGAATTCGTCATGGGGTTCGGCAAAAAAATCACCATTGACGTGACTCCGGACGGCCTGTGCGAAGTGCGCGACTTCGGCCGCGGCATTCCGCTGGGCAAACTGCTGGACTGCGCCGCAAAAATCAACACCGGAGCCAAATATGACAGCGACGCTTTCAAAAAATCCGTAGGCCTCAACGGAGTGGGCATCAAGGCGGTCAACGCCCTGTCCGACTTTTTTGAAATCCAGGCCTACCGCGACGGGGAAACGCGATCCTACCAGTTCTGCTGCGGAAAGGAAATCCCCAAGGGACGGAAGGACGGCGCCACGGAGGAACCCAACGGCACCCGCACCGCTTTCCACGCGGACCCGGACATCTTTCCCGCGGCCACGCAATTCCGGCCGGAGTATATCGAAAAAATGTGCAGATACTACTCCTACCTCAACAAAGGGCTGGCCCTGCATTTCAACGGGCGCCGCTACATCTCCAAAAACGGGTTGCTGGACCTGCTTGCGGAAGCAATGAGCGAAGAACCCCTGTACCCCATCATCCACCTGGAAGGGCATGACATTGAAGTGGCCTTCACTCATGGCGGCCAATACGGGGAGGAGCACTACTCCTTCGTCAACGGGCAGCACACCACCCAGGGAGGCACCCACCAGGCGGCCTTCCGGGAAGCCATCGTCAAAACCCTGAGGGACTTCTTCAAGAAAAATTATGAGGCGGGGGACATCCGTTCCTCCCTCGTAGCCGCCATCTCCATCAAGGTGAAGGAACCCGTCTTCGAATCCCAGACAAAAACCAAACTGGGCTCCAACACCATCAGCCCGGAAGGGGAAACCATCCGCACCTTTGTGGGCAACTTCATTGCCAGGGAGCTGGACAACTACCTGCACAAAAACCCGGAAACGGCCAAAGCCCTGGAAGCCAAGATTAAGGATTCCGAACGGGACCGCAAGGAACTCTCCGGCATCCAGAAGCTGGCGCGCGAAAACGCCCGCAAGGCCAAAATTCACAATAAAAATCTCCGGGACTGCCGGGTGCATTACAACTCCAAACACTCCCGCGCCGGGGAAACTACCCTCTTCATCACGGAAGGCATCTCCGCCTCCGGCTCCATCACTACGGCGCGCGATGCGGAAACCCAGGCCGTTTTCTCCCTGAGGGGCAAGCCGCTGAACTCTTTCGGCATGAGCCGTAAAGTCGTCTATGAAAACGAGGAATTCAACTTCCTCCAGCATGCCCTGAACATTGAAAACGGCTTGGAGGAACTGCGCTATGACAAAGTAGTCATCGCCACGGACGCCGATGACGACGGCATGCACATCCGCATCCTGCTGATGACATTCTTCATCCAGTTCTTTCCGGAATTGATCCGGGAGGGACACCTCTTCATCCTCCAGACGCCCCTCTTCCGCGTGCGCAACAAACAGCAAACCATCTACTGCTACTCGGACGCAGAAAGGGAGGAAGCCATCAGCCTGCTGGGGAAAAGTCCGGAAATTACCCGGTTCAAAGGCCTGGGAGAAATCTCCCCTCAGGAATTCAAGGCTTTCATCGGGGAAGGGATGCGCCTGGACCGCGTCCGGCTGGAAGACTCCCACAAGGTGAAAGACCTGCTGTCTTTCTACATGGGCAAAAACACGCGGGAAAGACAGGAATACATCCTGAAAAACTTGCGTGTTGAACTGGATCCGGTCATGGATTAGAGTAACGGAGCAACGCCTGTCTATGCTTACCATTCCCAAGGAAAAACTGCCGATTCACATCGCCTGCATCATGGACGGCAACGGCCGCTGGGCGCACAGCCGTCATCTGCCGCGGCAGGCAGGCCACCGGGCGGGAGCGGATACGGTGGAGCGCTGTGCGGACTTCTGCATGACCCATAATATTCCCTGGCTCACTCTTTACGCCTTTTCCTCGGAAAACTGGAACCGCCCGAAAACGGAAGTGCACGCGTTAATGCTCCTGCTGCACGAATTCCTGAAAAAACGTCTCCACCAAATGATGGAAAAAGGCGTGCGCCTTCATGCCATAGGCGACCTTTCCCGTCTTCCATCCCGCACCCGGAAACTTCTTCAGGACAGTCTGGAAGCTACTTCGGGAAACACCAGACTCAATCTGGTTCTGGCCATTTCCTACGGCAGCCGTGGGGAAATAGCCGCCGCCGCCAGGAAAATAGCGGAAAAAGTCTCCCGAGGGGAACTCCATCCGGACGCCGTAACGGAACACCTGTTCAGCGAGTACCTGGACACCGCCGGCATGCCGGAACCGGACCTGCTTATCCGCACCTCCGGAGAAATGCGCATCTCCAACTTTCTTCTCTGGCAAATCAGCTACGCGGAAATTTACGTGACGGACACGTTGTGGCCGGACTTTTGCGAACGGGACATGGAAGCGGCCCTGCTGGACTACTCCCGCAGAAAACGCCGTTTCGGAGCTCTCTGACCTTCCTTTAACCCCCATTCCTGCGAAACAGACATGAACCAATACGCTCTTATTCTGGCCGGCGGCAGCGGAACCCGTTTCTGGCCACTCTCCCGTGACCACCGCCCCAAACAGCTCCTGAACATGTTCGGGGAAGGATCCCTCCTTCGCCAGGCCATCGACAGGCTGGACGGGCTGGTGCCCCGGCAAAACATCTTTATCCTGACCAACCATCTTCAGGAAGCGGAAGTGCGCCGCCAGGCCCACGATATTCCCGTGGACAACATCATTTCCGAACCCGTGCGCCGGGACACGGCGCCCGCCATCGCCCTGGGCATCGGCCTCATCAAGGCGGCGGACCCGCATGGAGTCATGCTCGTTATCCCCTCCGACCATCTCATTCAGGACCAGGACTCCTTCCGCACCCTGATGAAAGCCGCCATGGACACGGCCGCCAGGGAAAAAGCGCTTGTCACTATAGGTATCAAGCCTACCTGGCCCTGCCCCTCCTACGGCTACATTGAACGTGGAGAGGAAATCCACTCCGCTCCGGGCTGTTCCTGCCGTGAAGTCATTCAATTCCGCGAAAAACCGGACACGGCCACGGCCGCTGCCTACCTGAGCCGGGGCAATTTCTGCTGGAACGCCGGCATGTTCGTCTGGAGCATTCCCGCCGTGTGCGAACAGCTGGACAAGCACTGCCCGGAACTGGCCTCCTTCGTGGAACACGTTGCGGAATCTCCGGCCCCGCAGGAAACCATCCGGGAAGAATTCCCGACGCTCACCCCCGTCTCCATAGACTTCGCTCTCATGGAGCATGCGGACAGAGTGCTGAACATGGAAGCAACCTTTGACTGGGACGACGTAGGTTCCTGGATCTCCGTAGCCAACTATCTGGAAACCCACAATAAAAACACCACCAACACGGACATCACCGTGCAGGACGCCTCCGGCAACATTGTTTTCTCCCAGAAGGGAGACAAGCACGTGGCCCTGCTGGGAGTGGAAAACCTGATTGTGGTGGAAACGGCGGACGCCATCCTCATTGCGGATAAAAACAAGGCGGACGAAATCAAGAAAATCGTCAACCAGCTGCCGGACGAACTCAGATGACCAGTCCGCACCCCGCCCTGGGCATCGACTACGGAGAAGCCCGCATTGGCCTTGCCGCCACGGACCCCGTGGGCATTATGGCCCATCCCGTAGAAACCATCCACAGGCATCAGACAGACGGAATTTCCCGCATTGTCCAGCTTGTCCAGGAACGGGGAATCCGCACCCTGGTGCTGGGACTTCCCGTCCGCATGGACGGAACGGAAGGAACCGCCGCAGCCAAGGTGCGCTCGTTCGGCAGGGAACTGGCCGCGGCCCTTCCAGGCCTTCCTCTGATTTTCATGGATGAATGCCTCACCACCGTCATTGCCCAGGAAAAACTGCACGCCGCCGGCAAAAAAGCAAAAAACTTCCGCCCCATCATCGACCAGGTAGCCGCTGTGGAAATACTCAACACCTGGCTTGATTCCACGCTGGGCTGAAACCAAACGGCGCACACGCGCCATCCCTCCCTGCTCTACACCCCTACGGAGCTCCTTACTTCCCTTTTCCTGAGCAAAACCGTCCCTCCAGCAAGCAAAAACGCCGCCAGCCAACTCCCCTAACCACGGAACGCTGAAAACGTCCTTCCAGCATTCCGCAGTACGAGAAAGCGCAAAAGCTCCCTTTCCGCGCATCAGGCGCAATCCATGCTCAGCACCACCTTGCCGCTGCGGAACTCCTCCTGGGCCTTCTCCACAGCTTTCCGCACATCGCTCAGCGGATAAACGGTGTCCACGGCCTGCTTCAACCTGCCGTCCGCCATCAGGCGCACCAGCTTGTCATAGGCGGCCTCAATCTCTGAAACAGGAGCATTCTTAAGCCACTGCGTCACCCACAGCCCCTCCAGTTTAATACCCTTGAAAATCAGAAAACCGTTCGGAACCTTGATGCTCTTCCGGCTCATGGCTCCATACGTCACCATGCTCCCGCCGGGAGCCAGCATATCCATCAGGCGCAGGGCGCTCTCTCCGCCCACGGCATTGGAAGCCAGCACAGGCCTCTTTCCTTCCAGACGGGCCAGCGTATTCTTCACCACATCCCCGTCATCCTCGCCCACCACCAGATCGGCGCCCAGCGCAGTCAATTCATCCCTCAGTTCATCCGGCCTTCTCACAAAATTCACTGTCTTCACGCCCATTTCACGGGCCAGTTGAATAATGCACCTTCCCACTCCGGAATTGGCGGCATTCTGCACCAGCCAATCCCCCGGCTCCAGGGAAACGAACCCTTCCAGCATGCGCAGGGCGGTCAGGGGATTCACTTTCAGCATGGCCGCCTGGATGGGATCCGCCTTCACCGGGAGCTTCATCACATTCACGGAGGGAACCGCCACATACTCGCTCCAGGAACCCACGCCGCGCAGGAGAATCACTTCATCTCCCTCGCGGAATCCCTCTGCGCGAGACTCCTGCACCACGCCGCAGCCTTCCAGGCCGGCGCGGGAGTGCGGCAGTACCGGCTTCAGACCGTAAACTCCCTGTACAAAATTGATATCCGCCGGGTTGATCGGAGCCGCCTTCATCCGGACCAGAACTTCTCCCTCATCCGGAACAGGAATGGGGCCGGAAACGTATTCCAGCACCTCCTGAGGCTTCATGCTGCATTCGGAAAACTCTGCATAATGATTCTCGCTCATGCTTTCACTTTCTCATGGAACACCCCTCCGTGCAAGCGCCGGATACGTTTTACCCGGAAGCGGTCAGCCATAATACTGCTGCCGGGGAAAAACCAGGGGCGCAATCTTTCCCGCGTTCCGCACTTTTCCTGCGGTGAAAGGCCTTCTCCCGGCCCGGATATCCCGGCCTGCCTCTGCTCCCGCAGCGGAAATCTGGGAAAAAATACGGAAGAACGCCTCATTCTCCTCTTTATCTGCGATACCGTTCATTTTTCCGGATTACCCTTCTCCCGCTTTCAGATCAGCAGCCTTTGCAGTCCCTCTTCATCATGAGAGAAAAAACCGGAGCTCACGCAAGAAGAGGCATACTTCCGTACAAACCGGGATAAATTCCGGGGCTTTCGTCCGGTTGTTCTTGACCTTAGGCAAAAATACGCTAGACTACCTCCCTCGCATTAACAAATAACTTCGATTGCCATGTCCCGAATTTGCATCATCAGAGGTACTATGCCTCACAAAGGTCGTCGTATCCATCGCTCCGGTCTTGCCAAGAAAAAGGGCGGTATTGGTCGTCACGTCACTAAGACTGTCAATCGTACCGTTTTCCCCAACCTTCAGGAGAAGCGCATCTGGGTTCCTGAACTCGGTCAATTCGTGAAAATGAAGATTTCCGCCAAGGCCCTGCGTACGATCAACAAGAACGGTGCTTACAACACTCTTAAAAAGGTAGGTCTCCTGTAAAAAAGATTCTTTTTTTTGAACGTTGTTTCACCACTTGAACTCTAAGGCTTCAACGAGGTGAGCAACTGGCAGAAAAAGATGTCCAAAAAGACAAGGGATCATCTGCTTAAGTGAGGCACCTCCAAGTTGAAGGTTTTATTGAAACATTAATATGCCAACGGACGTAAACAATACGTCCTCTACTGGAAAAGATCACACAGATGAAAGCCCAAACCAAAATCGCTCTTAGAATTAATGATGACAACCCCAACCATCACCTGTGGAACAACAGGGGGGTTTGGTGGTGCCACGTTACGGTTCACAAGCCGGACTCCACGGCGGAACGCCTGAGATTCTCGCTGAAAACCCGTGATATTGAAAAAGCCCGCGCCCGTCGCGACAAGATTTTCGCCTCCATTCAACAGCATTTCGGCATTGCCGCATAGAAAAGCTGTCGGGAGAGATTAAGGCAAGTCACATCAATCTCTTTTATAAGAACCGCTCCGGGAATCTCCGGAGCGGTTTTTTTTATTACAAATAATACTTGCCGGAATTGATGTGCAATATTTGGTGCAGGGAGTCACGCACAACTTCATTCCGCATCCCCGTTGAAATCCGGTGACCTGCCGGCAGGTATTGCAGAAAGGCGGTTTTGTAAAAAAGGCTCGCTCTGATGCCGGATTCATCCCCCCCTGCCCAGGTTTCAAGGGCGGCCTATTCCCGCCGCCCTTGAACGAATACAAAACCGCCTGCCTCCCTCCCGTTACTTCTTTTTGCTGAACCGGAACATGGATGCTCCATGCCCGTTCAATTCTACCGCCATATCTCCCTGTACGGTCCCCTGGTCAGCGCGTTTCCAGAGGTCCCTTGCCTCATACGCGCCGGAAAGCCCCAGCTCCTTCAGATTCACCTTCAAAATTCCTTTCTCCTTCCCGGTATTGAAAAAACCAGCCGCCACGGAACCGTCGGACAACTCCTTCGTCCACACCTGGAAATTCCCCTGGCGCCACGCTTTGCGGGCGGGGCGGCCAGCCGGATCCTGATCCACCGCTATCACCTCGTCATTGGTAAGCAGCCCCATCGTGAACGAATCAATATGCTCCAAATCACAGGAAACAATGAGCGGAGCGGACAGCAGGCACCACAGGGTCACATGGGTGTACTGTTCATCCGGAGTCAATCGCGTCTGGACAAATGTGGTGTTAGGCTGGTTGGGCTTTCCCAGCTTCCCGATCTGGAGAATGTCCGGGTCATTCCAATGTCCCGGGCGCATATGCTTCTGCCAGCGTTCCTGGGAAAAACCGATGCCGCTGACACTGCCCCAGTGATCCTGAATATCCCCCGTCGTCCGCCATAAATTCGCCAGCTTGCCCAGCTCTTCCACATGTTCGTACGGAGCGGCATTGGACAAGCTGAGCACAATATCCTTTCCGGACTCGTCCAGCGCCTTGCGGATGCGCTTTGTCGTAGGCACATCGTTGGGGTTCCAATCCACTTTCACATAATCGAACCCCCAATCCGCCCATTGTTTAGCATCACGGTCAAACAGCCAGACGGCTCCCACATGGTCCGCCTTTCTGCGATGAACGCCCGGGTAACTTCCAAAGATCTGATCCTTCTGCTTGCGATCCTTTTCCGGAATGGCCATTTCCCCGTAGTCCGACTTAGCGTTGGGCGCGCTCCCTCCGATAAAACCGGCATACGTTCCCATCCAAGGCGTGGAATAAATGCCCACTTTCATTCCCATGGCGTGAATAGCGTCGCACATGGCCTTCATGTCAGGAAAACGCTTATTGGGTTGAATGGCGCCATACTTCCCTCCGCGTCTTCCCTGCCAGCAGTCGTCAATATTGATATAGGTCCAGCCATGATTGACCAATCCCCGTTCCACAAAAAGCCGGGCCGTCTTCAGCACATTATCCTGCCCTACAGCCTCACTGTAGGAATACCAGCTGCTCCAGCCCATGGGCGGAGTCAGGCACAATTCGTCCCCCACCTTCAGAATCAGCTCCTTCATGTCCTTTCCATGCCTGTTGGAAGCCTGGATATTTACCTTGTATTCCCTCTTCCCGGACGGAGCGGTACCCGCAATCAATCCGCGCGAATCCATCTTCAGGCCTGGGGGAAGCCCTGTTGCCTGAATTTTCATGGGCCGCTCCCCGGAGACGGGAACCTGGAACAGCATGCGGGAACCGGGGGTAGCCCCGACGATACGGGCGCCATTAATGGAGGGTGAAAGCGGAATCTCTGGAGTCAGGCGGACACCGGGAACAGGCGCAGGATAGGGATTGGGAAACTCTGCCCCAAATGATGCGGATACGGCAGCGCTGACAACGGCAGGGAGTAAAAAATGGTACAATCTCATAAATAGGGTTATAAAGGTGTACCTTAAAAACGTAGTTGCTTTGCCATTCCTTTCATTGCCCCCATTCCTCCTCCTTCCGCAGTCCATCCTGTTTCTGCGTTTTCCCCGCAGAACATGGCGGACTTTGAAAAAAGGCCGGAACGGACACTCCCGGCAATTCGGCCACCAGGGAACGGAACTCCTCCTCACGCATCACACACCCTGCCGTCGCCAGGGCATCCGCCAGCGCAGCGGAAGACGCCCGGACGCTCACCTGCCACCCTTCCGTAACGCCCAGCCCCGCCCGGGGATCAAGCACGTGGGAATACGCTTTCCCGCCAATTTTCACCATCTGACGGGCGCTCCCGGAAGTGGAAACGGCCGCATGGCTCAACAGCAACACTTCCCCCTGCCCTTTTCCTGTATCCACCCGCAGCCGCCATCCCGGTTCCCCGGGAGGAGGAGCGCCGGCCAGAACATCGCTGGTACTGTCAATGAAGAAGGAATATACACCCCTTGTTTTCAACATCTCCGCCATCCGGTCCACAGCAAAGCCCTTGCCCATGCCTCCCAAATCCAGCCTCATTCCAGAAACCGCCTTGACCGCCATTCCCTTACGGACGGACAACTTTTCCCATCCGCATGCCCGGAGTGCGCCTTCCCGTTCCTCATCGGACGGGAGGACGCCAAGGCGGCGGCTCTTTTTCCACAGGCGAATGCAGGGCCCCAGCGTGGGATCAAAAGCACCGTTTGTCAGCCGGGCATAATTCAGGGCCAGAAGAAGCACTCTTTCCAATTCCGGAGAGACAGGCACGGAAATGCCGTATTCCGCAGCATTAAGCCGGGCCAGCCCGCTTTCCGCATCCATGGCGGACATTACTTTTTCCCAATGGACGGCACAGGCCAGAGCCTCCCCACAAATCTTCTCCGCATCTTCCGCATCCATGCCACTCCCGGGATAAGCGCGCACCGTGAACACCGTACCCATAACCGCCCCCCGAACTGTTACCTTCCCATCCGGGGAATGCGCGCAGGAAAGCGGCTCCACAAAAGGAAGCTCCGCTTCCCCTTCCTGCCCCCGGACGGCGCCGGCAACAGACAGCAGGCAGGCGCAACATGCAGGAAAAGCAGCCTGCCGGAAAAAGGAACTCATGCGCACCCACAGGGACATAAACAACAACCTACTCCGTACAAATAAACGGGGGCAAGGGCCGAATATGCCATAGGATGCGACCCTTTAGCGGAATTCCCATCACTAGGAAACGGACGTTGCGCTTTCCCGGTCCAAAGCCTTAAGAAAGGAAAAGGCGCTTTCTTCAGAAATTCCCCTACCGGCAGGAAATGCAATGCCACGGCCATCAATCCACCCGGTAAAAATATACAGGCCGCGGCGCAAGACACCGCGACCTGGGCAGTCTGTCCAAAAAACGCCCTTCTATCTGGCAAACAGGCTATGGATGCGGCGGCAGACTTCATCCACATTTTCCCGTGAATTAAACGCGGAAATGCGGAAGAAACCTTCCCCCCTGGAACCAAAACCGGAACCGGGCGTAATAACCACATTCGCCTCATACAGCATCTTGTCAAACATTTGCCAGCTGTCCAGACCGTCCGGACACTGTACCCATACATAAGGGGCGTTTTCCCCGCCCCACACGCGCATGCCCGCCTGACGGCAGGCATTCAGCAGAAGCGAAGCATTCCCCAGGTAATGGCTGATGAGCGCGGCGGTCTGGGCCATGCCCTCCATGGTGAACAAAGCCGCGGCGCCCCGCTGGACAATATAGGAAGCGCCGTTGAATTTCGTGCTGGTGCGGCGGCTCCAGAGCCGGCTGATAGAAACCTTGTTCCCTTCGGAATCATAGCCGTGCAATTCCTTGGGAATCACCACATAGCCGCAGCGCACCCCTGTAAACCCCCCTTGCTTGGAGAAGGAACGGAACTCAATGGCGCAATCCCGCGCGCCGGGAATTTCAAAAATGGATCTGGGAATAGAAGAATCCTGTATGAAAGCCTCATAAGCGGAATCATAAAGGATAATGGCATGGTTCGCCCGGGCGTATTCCACCCATTTCAACAGTTCATTCCGGGAAGCCACGGCCCCGGTGGGATTGTTCGGAAAGCAAAGGTAAATCAAATCCACATGCCCATCCGGCAGTTGAGGCACAAAATTATTTTCCGGCGTGCACGGCAGATACACCAGCCCTTCATAAGAGCCATCCGGGCAGGAACTCCCGGTATTCCCGGCCATGACATTGGTATCTACATACACGGGATAAACCGGATCCGGCACGGCGATTCTGTTGCCAGGCCCGAAAATATCCAGAATGTTTCCCGTATCGCATTTGGCTCCGTCAGACACGTAAATCTCATCCACTTCCACATGCACGCCGTGGACCTGATAGGCTTTTTTGGCGATTGCCTCCCTCAGCCAGCAATACCCCTGCTCCGGACCGTAGCCGTGAAAACGTTCATGCGTGGACAAATCATCCACGGCCCGGTGCATGGCTTCAATAGCCGCCATGGGAAGCGGCTCCGTCACATCACCGATGCCGCAGCGAATCAGCCTTTTGGCCGCCTCCGGATGGGATTCGGCAAACGCATTCACGCGGCGCCCTATTTCCGGGAACAAATATCCCGCCTGCAACTTGAGGAAGTTATCGTTAATGTTAGGCATGGTTTTAATAGTAAGCGCCTCATTCCATACCCGGAACGGGGCGGAATCAAGGCCCCGTTCCGGCATGCCGGCTTTCCCTGCGTCACGAAACGGCGCTGCTCTCCCCACACTGCCGCAGTTTCCGCCGTGCAAAAGCGGCTGCTCCTGCCCCTTTTGGGGTTCATTCACCTCGCCAACATCCTGTCTTGCCAGATTTTCCTAAGCTTCTTCCCAGCAAAATTCCTAAGAACGGGCAGGCGGATGCCCAGCAAGGGAACCTCTTCATTCTGCAGGGCATCATGGCCCTGAAGAAGCCAGCAAGCTTCGTCCCCCCCCGTTCTGTGTCAGTCCTGTTTTGAAACCGGAACTTCCAGGGACATGACATGCTTCTCCGGAACGGGAAAGCCTGTTTCCCTGTCTAAAAAGGACAAAAAGAAATCTTATGATCATGAATGAAATGGAAATCATTGACGTCCGCGGCCGTGAAATCATCGACTCCCGGGGCAATCCCACCGTGGAAGTGGACGTGGCCTTGGCCGGCGGAGCTATCGGACGCGCATCCGTCCCCAGCGGAGCCTCCACCGGAGAGCATGAAGCCTGGGAACTCCGGGATGGAGACGCCAAGCGCTACGGAGGCAAGGGCGTGCTTAAAGCCGTGGAAAACATCAATAAAATCATTGCCCCGGAAATATCAGGGCACGATGCCACCCTGCAACCGGCCATTGACAAAATCATGATCGACCTGGACGGCACGCCCAATAAATCCCGCCTGGGGGCCAACGCCATCCTGGGCGTCTCCCTCGCCGTGGCGAAAGCCGCCGCCATCCAGCTCAACCTTCCACTCTTTAAATACCTGGGCGGGCCGAACGCCAAGGTTCTGCCTGTCCCCATGATGAACATCATCAACGGAGGAGCCCATTCGGACTCCCCCATTGACTTTCAGGAATTCATGATCATGCCCAAGGGGGCACCCACTTTCCGGGAATCCCTGCGCTACGGAGCGGAAGTTTTCCATGCGCTCAAGGATGTGCTGCATGACCGCGGCCTTTCCACAGCCGTAGGGGATGAAGGGGGATTCGCTCCGGCCCTGAAATCCGCAGATGACGCCCTGGAATGCATTGCACAGGCCGTAAAACGGGCGGGGTATACCCTGGGCACGGATATCTTCATTGCCCTGGACGTGGCTTCCTCCGAATTCTACGATCCCTCCCGGAACCTGTACGTTTTCAAAAAATCGGACGGTCTGGGCAGAACGGCGGAGGAACTGACGGCCTACTATCAGGAACTCCAGAAAAAATACCCTATCATTTCCATTGAGGACGGCTGTGCGGAAAACGACTGGCTGGGCTGGGAACAGCTCACTAAAGCCATGGGCGGCAATACCCAGCTGGTAGGGGACGACCTGTTCGTGACAAATGTGGAATTCCTGAATCAGGGTATTTCCCGCCATGTGGCGAACGCCGTCCTGGTGAAAGTCAACCAGATAGGTTCCCTGACGGAAACGCTGGATACGGTGGAACTGGCCAAGGACAATAAATACTCCGCCATCATCTCCCACCGCTCCGGGGAAACGGAAGACGCCACTATTGCGGATATTGCCGTAGCGACGAACGCGGGACAAATCAAAACCGGCTCTCTAAGCCGTTCCGACCGTATGGCCAAATACAATCAATTGCTTAGAATTGAGGAAGAACTGGGGGATGACGCAATTTATGGTGGCAAAATTCATATTCTATGATCAAAAATGTGCTGTTTGACTGCAAGGAATGCTCTGGAGACGCCGCTACTACCACCGTTTTACCTTGGCGGAACTTGAAATCCGCCGGGAGAAACGTGCCCTGATCGTCCAGAGAGCCCTGCGCCTCTTTGCCATTGTCCTGGCCCTGTGCCTGACGATGTTGCTTTCCCTGGTGTGTTTCAAGCCATGGAGGGATCTGCGCTCCCTGGAGCATGAACGTTCTTTCCTTCAGGCTCATCTGGAAAAATCAAGGGAGCAGATGGAACAGGCAAAAAACGAATTCATCTGGATTTCACAGGATCCCCATTACTTTGAAATGATTGCCAGGGACAAAGGCAACCTGGCCCTTCCCGGAGAACACATTCTCCGCATTGCGGAACCCAAGCGCCTGAAATAAAGCGTTTTTCAGCGGGAAAAGGAAACCATGCCTGCGGTTCCTGCTCCCTTCCCGCCGTGGTTGGTTCCCAAACACAGGAATGCAAGGCGAAATACTGGACAGGACCAACGCATCCTTACTCAGGCTGCCTGTCCGGCTCAGTTTTGTCATACTCTCTCATCAGTTTGGCGGACCAGCTGATGCTGTCAGGGAAACGGCACGCAGGAGTCGTCGTCAGGTATGTTCCCAGCTTTCTAGCAAGGGAATACGCATCCTGGTGCCTGGAAAAATACAAATCCTTCTGTTCCTGAGGATCGTCCGCCACATTGTAAAACTGCGGAGCGCGGTCCGGTACCAGCAGGTACTTCATATCCCCGGCCAGCACAGCGGACGTATAATCCGTGCACCAGAAAAAGGTTCGCGGAACGGGAGCTCCCCTGTTCCCCACCAGCTCCAGAATATCCATGCCGTCCAGCTTCCTGGGAATGTGACGGCCATTCGCCTTCAGCAGAGCGGGAAGCAAATCCACGGAGGAAACGGGCTGCCTGCAAACGCTTCCGGGCACCAAACGCTCGTCCGCCGGATACCTGATAATAAAAGGCACGCGAACACCTCCCTCAAAATGCTGTCTCTTGGCTCCCCGGAACGGGGCATTGCAGGAGGATGCCTCCGGAGCGCCTCCATTGTCTGACAAAAAGACGACGATGGTATCCTTTTCCAAACCTCCCGCCTTCAAGGTATCCAAAATACGGCCTATTCCCCTGTCCATCGCGTACACCATGGCGCAATAAACCCGGCGTTCCCCGTCCTGCACGTTCTTGAATCTGGCAATATCCTCCGGCTTGGCTTCATTGGGCCAATGGGGGGCATTGTAAGAAACGAACATGAAAAACGGTTTCTTATCCTTTCCGGCTTCCTGAAGAAACTCAACCGCCCGATCTGTAATATCGTCCGTCAAGTAGGAGATGTCCGTCTTATCCGTAAAATTGGATACAATCATGGAGGGATTCAGGCCTTCAGCCTCCTTCTTCACGGGAAAATAATGCCGGGAACCGCCCAGGAATCCCCACCAATGCGTAAAACCGCGTTCCGGCGGCGTATATCCTTTCGTGTGGCCAAGATGCCACTTGCCGAATACCGCGCTCCGGTACCCGCAGGGGGCCAAATACTCCGGAATCAATTTTTCCGTCTGCGGCAGCCCGTAGTGAGACTCCGGAAAATAATCCATCCGGACATTGGGATTCGTCGTGATGCCGTAACGCTTGGGGAAACGCCCCGTCAGCAATCCCATGCGGGAGGGAGAACACATCGGCGCCGTCACATACGCCCGGGAGCAGAACACTCCCTCTCTTGCCAGCCGGTCGAGGGAAGGCGTTTTAATCTGCCTGGAACCCGTACAGCCCAAATCCCCATAACCCAGGTCATCCGCCAGAATGACAATCATGTTCGGCGGTGTGGAAAGGCGGGGCAGCGCAACTGCCGTTCCACAAAACAAACCGCACAGAATCGACAAAAGGCGCACTTTCTTCATCATACGTTAATCTACGTATCTTACTCGCCATATCAATCAAAAATCTCATTCCTGGAATTCCCGACTCTTTCCTGACGATTCACTTCCTCAAACCAGATCCTCCGGCGTTCCTGACTTTGCCCGGACCTCCCCCCTCATCTGCCGCAAAAGAGCCGTTACATACTGCCGGGCCTCCGCTCCCGCAATTCCCGCACCGAACTCGAACGGCTTGCCTCCCGGCTGCTCCACCACAAAGAGGATAGCCATATTCAAATTTTAACAAAACTCCATATTCGGGAAAACATAAAATCATGAAAATTTTCCCCGGCACTTTTTACGTAAAGTCTAAATTCTCGCTTGTTTATCCGGTAAACGATTTCAAAACACAATTATTTGCCGGAAGGCTCGTGGGCAGGAAAAGCACCGGGAAATAAAAGGAATAGCTCCGCCTCCGCCGCGTCCTCCTCTCCGGCAATTCAGGAAATGAATGAACCGCCTATGCTGACGGTGTCAAATTCCACAATCTTTACAATAATATTCTCCGCTTCATCCGCCTCCCTCTTTCTGATGGCAGCGAGAAGGTCATCATGCAGCTTCATGGCGCCGGTGTCATATTGCTTCTCCTGAAGCAGCCTTTCCAGATTCTCCTGCACATGGCGGATGACCACGTTGTACAATTCCGAGAGCACCGGATTATGCGTGGCGCGGGCCACGGCGGCATGAAACAGCATGTCATCCTCAATTCCCGGCCTTACCCTGCCGTGGCAGTCCTTCAGGGCATTTTCCAGCTCTTTCAAATCTTCATCCGTCCTTTTAACGGCGGCAAGCCGCGCAATTTCCTTTTCCAAAGCCAGCCGGGCCTCCAGAATCTGGGGCAGATCGGATTCCTTGAGGCGGTTGCTCACCGCAACGGCAAAGCGGTCTGACGCCATCACATATGTGCCGTCCCCGGGGCGCGCCTCCAGCATCCCCATGTGAATCAGGGATTGAAGGGCTTCTCGGATGGTGTTGTGGCTGACGGAAAAGGCGCGGGCCAGTTCCGCTTCCGCGGGAATGCGGTCTCCAACCTTCCATTTGCCGGACCGTATCATGGATTCCATGGCGGTAAGCACCTGGCGTGCCAGGGACACCCGCACCGGTTTCTTCAGCTCCATTGTCTTGGACTGCTTCATGAAAAATTATCGGATAACGGTCCAGAGACGCCCCTTCTCCGTCTTGATTAACTGGATATCCAGCTCAAAGGCGTCTTTCAGGTTTTCTTCCGTCAGCACCTCGTCCCGGCTTCCATGCGCTACGATTTCTCCGGACTTTAAAATCATGCCGCGGTTAAATACGGGAAGGATATCCTCAATGCGCTGGGTAATAAACACGATGGTCAGATCAGGCCTCGTTTCAGCCAGCTCTTCAATGGTTTTCAATAAAAATTCCCGCCCTGCCAAATCCAGGTAAACGCTGGGTTCGTCCAGAATCATCAGTTCCGGATTCGTCATCAGAGCCCGGGCAATCAGCACTTTCACCTGTTCCCCGGAAGACATGGCTACCACCGGCCTGTCCATCAAATGCTCCGCTTTCAGGGATTCCATGATTCCTGCGGCTTTTTCCTCCTCTTCCGGCGTCGGCTCCCTCAGAAGGCCGATAGTGCCGTCGGGGCCGGAAAGCACCATGTCGCGTCCGTTCCAGGAGCCGTCCTCCAGCCATTTGTGCATGAACGGACTCACCCATGCTATGGACTTGCGCAGCTCCAGCAGGTTCACATGCCCGAAGGTCTTGCCCAGGACCTGCACCCTGGCTCCGAAGAGAGGCCAGGCAAACCCCATCAGCACCTTGACCAGCGTTGTCTTTCCGGCGCCGTTGGCGCCCAGAATAAAACAACGTTCTCCGCGCTGCACCTGCCAGGAAATATTGTGCAGGATTTCGTGCCCGCCCAGGTATACCCTGGCGTTTTCCACATTGACGGCCAGTGAGGCATGCTCCATAAACTGAATAAATGGCGGATTTCCGGGAAAAGCCCGGGAATATCCGTGCTGTTCCGCCGTATTCCGGCGGAACAGCACGTGTTCCAAGTAAAAGAAACCTTAGTTCCTTTCAAACAGGCTGCGGATCTTGGCGCCCACGATTTCCACCGGGTGCTGGCCCAGGGCTTCGCGCTTGGCTTTGAGATTGGGAGCGCCCTTGGATGCTTCTTCCAGCCAGTCCTTGGCGAACTTGCCGGATTCAATGCGCTTGAGGGATTCCTTCATGCGTTCTTTCACCTCTTCGGGCAGTATCTGCGGGCCGTTGTAATATTCGCCGAATTCGGCCGTGTTGGAAATCACGGAGTTCATCTTCTGAATGCCTCCATTGTAAATCAGATCCACGATGAGCTTGGCTTCATGCACGCATTCAAAATAGGCCATTTCCGGCGGGTAGCCGGCTTCCGTCAGGGTTTCAAAGCCATACTTCATCAGGTCCACCAGACCTCCGCACAGCACGTTCTGTTCACCGAACAGGTCTTCATACGTTTCCTGGGCCATGGTGCATTCCAGCACGCCGCCGCGGGTCAGGCCTTCAGCCTTGGCCATGGCGAGGGCCACGTCACGGGCCTTTCCGGAGGGGTTCTGATGCACGGCAATCAGGCCGGGGCAGCCGAACCCTTCTTCAAATACCCGGCGCACTTCCGTGCCCGGGCCTTTGGGGGCCACCATGATTACATCCACATCCGCAGGGGGAACGATGGTATTGAAAACATACGCAAAGCCATGGGAGCAGCAAAGCGTCTTGCCGGCCTTCAAGTGAGGCTTGATTTCGGCTTCATACACGGCGCCGTGGCTTTCATCCGGCAGCAGAATGTGAATGATGTCCGCTTTTTCGGCGGCTTCCGCGACGCTCATTACCTGGAATCCGTCCTGGGCGGCGGCGTCAAAAGACTTGCCGGGGCGAACGCCGATAATCACGTTCACACCGGAATCACGCATGCAAAGTGCCTGGGCGCGGCCCTGGGCGCCATACCCGATCACGGCAACTGTCTTGCCGTTCAATGCGCTGAGATCAGCAGCGTTGTCATGAATAATATCCATTGTTACTCCTTCTTTAAGTAATTCACCCAAACATCCAATGTTTGGATGAATGCCAACATACCCCTCCCCATGCTGATTGCAAGCATATTCCCGCGGACGCCGGAATATTTCTTCGGAAAAGAAGATATCGTCCACACGCGTCCCCCCTGCCCCGAAACGCCAAAAAACCGGTGTCCATGTCCCCTGCCCAACGTCTCAGAAAAGAAAACCGAACCGCATCAATTCCCTTTCCGGAAAAAACGCCGTATCCACTAATCCTCTTCATATTTATCTCGGAATGGAACTCCAATCCTTTCAAAATCAAATTTCTTTTCACATTCCCCACCCGGCATGAATGAAAACACAATTCCTGCTCTGAAAAAACCGGCACATGCCTCTACATCCGGCTTTCTGGACAATATAAACGGCAAAAACTGTTTGATTAAAAAAAATAAATTAATATGCTTTCCATTGCATTTATGAATCTCTGCTCTCTTTTCGCAAAAAGCCTTCTTTTCCTCGCAGGGTCGGCCCTGATATCTCAGGGAGAAGATTTTACCCTCCAGACATCCGGAACAATATTTCTGCCAGGCGTTTCCGCTGACTCCGGATGGGTCAGCATAAAAAAACACAATATCACGGATTATAAATACGATGACTCCGCCATGTGCAGCGCCGCCAGTGCCGCCAGCGTCATGACATGGTGGCGCAATACCAAAGAGGGAGCCGCAATGACCGGAGATGAAATGTACGAAATGTATGACAGAATGTGTTCCTACACAAATTGGACAACAACGGAGTCCCGAAACGCGTGGACATCCTACTGCAGGGACGTTTATAAGACGGAGTGCGAATTAATTGCCGATTATACGGCATGCGTCAAATTTCCCTATTCCACGGATTTCATACCGGTGAACACCTGTCCGTGGGTGGCTCCGGGACTGGGAGCCTACATGTCCATCTCGGAAGCCCTTCTGTACGGAATTCAGAACGGATACGGCATGACTCTCAGGCTGACCGGCCGGACAGGAGGGCATTCCGTCGCCCTTTGGGGGGGAGACTACACCAACTATGGAGACATATTTAATGTAACCTCTCTCTATTTCACTGATTCCGACAGCCAGGGAGGTCTGAACAAAGCTTCCGTTGAAGCCCGTTATGAAGAAGGGCAGGCAGGGGGAAGCTCCTCTACAAACTATTATCTGAAGACAGGCGGGCAGGAATGGAAAATTTTTGGTGTGGACTTCCTTTACCACACGCAGGACAATGTCCCGGAACCGGCTTCTTCTCTCCTTTTCATGGCAGGAATGACGGCGCTTTGCTGGCGGCGGCGCTATTAACGCGCCTTCCGGGAGAAGAAAACAGAGATTCTGCGCCCGGTTACCGCGCCGGAAACGGCGGGGAACTGGAATAAATCAACTGGGAGGTGTCATATCCCAGTTCCTCTGCGCAATGGAGCATCGGTTGAAGCTCGTCATCCTTCAACTGCGGTTTACGGGCAAGCAGCCACAGATAATTCAGGGAACCGCCGGAAACCACGGCTCGGGTGTAATTTTCATCCAGAAAAGCCACTTCATACCGGCCGTACACCAACGGTACAAAGTACACTTTCAAATGATTGGGAGCATCCCCCTCCACGGCCCTCGCACGGGCCTCCTTCCGTTCCCCGGTCTGAACGTCATACCCGCTGTTAATTACGGAAATGGAACCGTCCTCCCTGCGGTCGTACCGGGCGAGAACTTTGCTGAGACCGCGCTCGAACCAGTTTTCCAGACGGGCAATTTCGTGCCATTCCCCCAGATAACGTTCCAGATTGAAATCCGGCATGGGTTCGGTTTTAACGGAATGGCCGTGAAACAGGGAAGTAACAATGGTCTGTATCATGCTCATGAGCTGACAGAAAATGCTTTGTTAAAAAAAGTAAGGATATCCGGATATTGGAATTGGAACCCTTCCCTCATCAGCGTCTCCGGAACGGCGCACTGACCGCCGGTAATCACCCGGGAAGCTTCTCCCATCAACAGCCGCAGAACGGCGTCAGGGACAGGGATGGACAGACGGGTGTGGAAGTGTTCTGCGGCTGCCCTGTAGAATTCCCGGTTGGTGGTTCGCTCCGGAGCCGTTACATTGACAGGGCCGGAAATATTTTTCCTGTCCATGATGAAGATGAGGGCATTCACCAGATCTTCCAGAGCCACCCAGGAAAAAAGATGATCCGGGTTTCCTACGGCTGCCGTAACGCCGAACCGGGCCGGGCGCATCATTTCGGGGAGCGCCCCGCCATCCGGAGAAAGAACCACGCCAAACCGGGTAAGAACCAGCCGCACGGAGCTGTTCACCAGCCCGGCCTCCTTTTCCCAGGCCACGCACAATTCCGCCAGAAAAGAATCCGCCTCCGGAGCGTCCTGTTCCCCATGACAGCCTCTGGACGTGCCGTAATACCCGACAGCAGAGGCGGAAATCATCACTTCCGGCGGTTCATGCAGCCTGTTGACTGCTTCCACCAGTTTGCGGGTGATCATGATACGGCTTTCCACCAGTTCCTTCTTGTAGGCATCCGTCCAGCGCCGATTGATGGGCGCTCCGGCCAGATTGATGACGGCATGGCACCCTGCCAGGGCCTGCGCCAGGCAATCCACGCCGTTCTGAGTAAACAGGTAGCGCTGCAGAGGCGCCACCCGATGCCCGAACGTCTCAAGACGCTTGGACAAATGGCTCCCTATAAATCCGCCGGATCCCGTAATGGCTACATTCATCACCTTAACCCAGATGGAGGCCCATTTTCGGGGCGGCACTCCGGCACCTCGCCGAAATGCTCACCACGGAACAGGCAACCTTTACCGGATAAGACATTTTCTCCACTCCCCTGTGTTCAGAAGAAGACATACTTTGCCTCCTTCCCTCTTCCGGACACACGGGAAAAGATAACTTGATTTTCATCAGCCTCTTCTTATGTTGGGAACCGTCACAACCGTTACCCTATCATGAATAAATCTCCAAGAACCGCCTTCTCCCTGCTTATTCCCGCCGCCATTTTCATCGCCGCGGGCGCCGCCATCTTTGCCTTCCAGAATTTCAGCAACAAGCGCGTGTTGTCCGGCTTTGCCGGATATGTCTATTCCAAACCCATTTTCGGACAAAACAGGTTTGAAGGCATCCTGATCGGGCCGTCCTCCACGGGATGGGCGTGGAGAAAGGAAGTCAGCAAGGTTTCCATTACGCCGGATACCACGGTGGAAGAATTCGATGCCCGCAACGGAGGGGCTATCCTGGGCAAGGACAAGCTCCCCATCTCCTGCAAGGCTTCCCTGGTTTACCGACTGGACCCGTCCCGGGTGAAAGAATTCATGGAAGATTACGGTGGCATCGCCCAAAGCTCCGGCCGCAATGACGACGAAGTGGCGGATGAAATCATGCTCTTTGCCTACAAAAATTTCATCCAGCAGCCTTTCCGCACAGCTGTGCGGGCGGAATTAAGCCAGTACAATGCCCTGGATGCCTCCGGCAGCCTGCAAAAAATTTCCGACAACGTTTACGCGCAGTTAAGCAAGCGGCTGGACGGAACCCCCTTTATTGTTGATTCCGTAGCCGTGGGAGAAACAAATCCCCCGCAGGCCATCATTGAATCCGTCGTCAGGAAAGTTCAGACGACCCAGGAAAACGAACGCAAGGAAACGGAACTTCAAATCGCCCGGAAAGACATCGCCATCCAGCGCGCACGCGGGGAGGCGGAAGGAGCCATGAAAATGGAAATAGCGCGCCAGGAAGCAAACGCCAATCTGGCCCGGGGAGAAGCGGAAGCCAAAGTCATTGTCATGCGGGGCAAGGCTCAGGCGGAAGCAGCCCTGGAAGCGGCCCGGGCGGAAGCGGAAGGACTGGCGCTGAAGGAAAAGGCCATGGGACCGAACATGCTCCGCGCCAAGGCTTTTGAAAACATGCTGAACAATGCGAAAGTCTATCTCCCTTCCGGAAAAGATGCGGAAGGGAACATGTCCGTGCTGGGCATTCTGAATCTGGACAAGGATTCCGCCAAATAACCCCGGCCAATTCCCGGCGCTGTCGGAAAAGCGGCAGCATCGCGAAGCCGCAGGTCCGGGAACGGAAAAACGCCTTCCTCCCCGGCGCATATGGCGTCAAGCAACCCTGCATAAGGAAAAAGGCCCTTTCAGACAAACCTCCCGCCAGATCACGGAAGAAAGACCGGAACAACGTTCCCGAACGGAGGTTCTCATAAATACGCAGGGAAAGTAAATCACGCCCGCCGCCAGAAACATGCTCCATACAAAATCCGCCCTCTGCATTCAGGTATAGAATGCCTCCACAATCCGGGCGACGCGCTCCATGGCCTGCGGCCCGCAGCGCTGGTCCACGGGAAGCGGCAGAAGATGCAGCGCCAGTTTCCGTTCCAGGCTGCCGGCAGGGGCCTGAGCCAACACTTCCGGCCACAGGAGCGGAATCAGAACACGCTGATCAATCAACACGTTCCTCAGCTCGGGGAAAGCCGTCCAAAACGGATAATAACACGGAGCGGACAAAGAATCCGGCTCCACGGAAAGGCGGTTCAAATGGCCCAGCCTTTCATGAAGATACAGGAAATTATTCATCCGGAGCAGCCGCGCCTGTTCATAATCAATGCCGCTCATCAGTCGCTCCGTCAGACGGGAAATCCTTCGCAGCGGGGTATTCTGCAAGCGCTGTTCGTTCCGTTCGCAGGCGGCGGAAGCCCTTTCCTGCCCATGCTCCAGGCATTCCAGCAAAAAGGCGGCGTCCGGCAGGGATTCGTCCTGTTCCTCCGGTTCCGGCAAGGGCTGCTCCGCATCCATCACGGCGATTCCTCCATCCGGAAGACCGGAAAACTTGCGCGGACTGTACAGGGAGGCCACTCCGGAACGGGCGGGAGAATACAGAGCCAGCGCATTATCCACAATCAGGCTGCCGCCATACCGGAAAGCCAGGAGATCCACGCACTTCTCCTTAATTCCGAAGTAATTGGTGTACAAAAAGTACTCCCCCTTCTCCAATTCCGGCAGTTCTTCCGGTTCCAGGCGTTCGTCAATGTGGTAAGGAATCACGGGAATGCCAAGCCGTTCCATCGTTTCCACCACCGTCCGGCATGTATACATGGGCACGCGGACACGGCGCACATCCCCCAGGCGGCGCAGGATATATTCCAAAGCGCGTCTGCCGGAATTCACGGCTACACTCCTGCCGGGATGCCGCTGCGGGAAATTGCCGTACTCCGGCAATTCCAGCCCGAAAAAGCCGCCTATGCCCATCCCCCTTTCCATACACCATGCCATACTACATCTCCCCTTTAAAGAAAAGCGCCATCTGGTACGTAACCTTCTCCTGCAGCAGTCCGCCACCCCCAGGAAAACAGATCGTTCCCTGTGGAAAGAATCTCCCGGAAAACCATTTAAAAAAAATACCGCGCTTTCATGTCTCCCGCCGTCATGAAATGTTCTTCTCTTTTCCCCTTCCTCAGCCTCCCCCATAAGGCCCTTTGCTGGGCCGGACGATTCCTCCGTCCGGATAAATCACCGGCTTTGGCAGAAGACGCAAAAGAGCATCCGCTCAAATTCGGGGAACACCATTGCGCCGAAGCCCCGTTTCCTACCGGCGTTCCGGACCGGGAACCTTCCCGGCGGCCAGCCATGTCGCCCGGTGCCATAATCCTTCCAGCACCCCGTAGCGGTGCCGCTCCAGCCACCAGCGGCAGAACCATATCTGCCCGGCCATGGCGGCAACGCCGATCGCAAAACTGGCCAGATACCCGCAGTAGGGAGCCAGCCCCAGCGCATACAGGAAAAAAATCAGGGAGCCTATCACGGACTGGGAAACGTAGTTGGTCAGGCTCATGCGCCCGTAAGTCAGCAACGGAGCCGTCGCTTTCCTGAAATATTCCAGCCGGTATAGTAGAACGAACCCGGCCACCCACACGCCGGTAAAGCAAGCATTGTGCCACATGTTAAACACGGTACGCACAGGCCCCGGCAGCCCCGGCAGGAACATCACCACGTAAAATATGCCGGCCCCGACCAGGAAAAAAAGAAGTCCGCGGGTCCAGAACGCAGCCGTCCCGTCATTCTGCAGGAAGAAATCCTGGCGCCCCAGAACAAACCCCAGCAGGAACAGGCCCGGAGCCTGCATCAGACGCCCGGCTTCAATACCCCACGCCAGGCTGGCCCACTGTCCTGTGGTCAGGTTCTCCCAGGCCATCAGCCAGAAATTTCCCGTATCCACGGCGGATTTCAGAGACGCGTATGATTCTGCCACGGACAGGGAGGGAGGAACCCAGCCCGGATGCATCCACTGCACCGCCGCATAGGCCCACTCCAGCGGCTGGGCCAGGAAAAACAGAGACAAAACCACCAGCGCGGAAGTCTTCAAACGGCGGCACGGCACCAGCAACAAACCTGCAAGTGAAAAAGTCAGCAGAACGTCCCCGCCCGGAAAAAACACCGCATTCATGCAGGCGAACCCCGCCAGCAGGCACATGCGCCAGACAAACCTGCCCGCAAAATCCCGCCCCCTCCGGGCCTGGTTGCGGTACTGGACGGCAAAAGTGAATCCGAACAAAAGGGCGAAAATGGTGTAGGACTTGCCGGCGAACAAGAAGAAAAAGACCTCTTTGAACTACTGGTTGGCCGCTTCCATCATTGGGGAAGAAGCCACGGGATAGGAATTATAGATGAAATGTTCCAGAAAATGCAGCAGCATAATCGCCATTACGGCAAAGCCGCGCAGAGCGTCCACCACGTAAATACGTTCGTTGCCGGGGGAATATACTACGGAAGGCATGACAATAATACATCCGGGAAACCTTCTTTTTTTCAACAGATGGAACATACACTGCGGCCATGCCATTTACCGCTCAAACTCCGCCAGGGCATTTTCTCTCCATATTCCTGAAAATTAACAGGTCCTGCTATCTTTCTGCTTGCAGCCTCTCCGGATGCATGGCATAAGCTCATGAAGAAATCTAACAAACGCCCGGTCTTTTTCCAAAAAAACCGTGGAAATCCGGCAGTTTCCCATGAATGCCCCACCTATCCTCTCCCAGGAAGAACTTGGCTGCGCCGTGCAAAAGCTCCATGCTCTGGCTGCCGCCATGAACCAGGTTCTGTTCGGTCAAAAGAACCTCATTGAACTGGTTCTCATTGGCGTACTGGCCCGCGGGCATATCCTGCTGGAGGGCCTGCCCGGACTGGGCAAGACGGAACTGGTCAAAGGTCTTTCCAGGGCACTGGACATCACAGCGCGCCGTGTTCAGTTTACGCCCGATCTACTGCCGGGAGACATCACGGGAACCCCGATCCTTCAGAAAAGGAACGGAACAAAAAACTTCATCTTCCAGGAAGGGCCCATCTTCGCCAACATCATGCTGGCGGATGAAATCAACCGTGCCTCCCCCAAGACCCAGTCCGCCCTGCTGGAAGCCATGCAGGAACGCCGCGTCACCGTCATGGGTGAGACCCATTCTCTCCCCACCCCCTTTTTCGTGCTTGCCACCCAGAACCCCATCGAGCTGGAAGGAACCTTCCCCCTGCCGGAAGCGCAGCTGGACCGCTTTCTTTTCAAAATCAACGTCAACCGCACACCGGCGGATGTGCTGGCCCGTATTGTCCTCAACCGGGAAATGGGCGTGGAGCCTGAAATACACCCGGTTTTGAACGCGCAGGAATTGCAGGAACTCATGCAAATGGCCCGGAATGTAGCCATTCCCGAAGTGGTGGCGGACTATATAGGCAGGCTGGTCAACGCTACGCATCCCGGGGAATCGGAAGCCTCCGGAGGCGTCAAATACGGGGCCAGCCCCCGCGCGGCTCTGGGCCTGGCCGCGGCCGCCAAGGCCCGCGCTCTGCGCCACGGGCGCGCTTTCTGCTCCTTTGAAGACGTGCAGGCCGTTCTTCATCCCGTGCTGGAACACCGTATCCTGCTCAACCACATGGCCCGTCTGGACGGCCTGACACCCGCCGCAGTCATTGACCGCCTGTTCAGGGAAATCCCTGCCCAGAACAAGCCCTTGCCGGACTCCCTGGCCGCCGCCAAGATTCATTGACCACACCTCCGCAGCCCTCCCCCCATGCTCCGCCGTCCACTCCCCCGTTCATGGCTGTTCTTCAGCCTTTTTCTCCTTACGGCATTTAGTGTTCTCCCGCTCCACGCAACCCCGGCCGCTTCTCCCTCCATCGCCATTTCCATGGAGAAAGCATTTGACTACAGCGCGAACGGCGCACGCGTCCCGCTCCGGGTGAAGCTGGAAAACACCACCGGCTCGGACAGAAAAGCCACCCTTCAATTCCATGAAGGGTGGAGCGGTGACCGGAGAACCAGCCACACCTATCCGTTCTTCATTCCCGCCCGGGAAAGCGTTCACGCAGTCGTCTACCCTCCCCTCTCCTACAATCTTGTCTATGAAGTGAAGGAAAACCATGAAGGGGTTTCCTCCATTCCCACGGATACGGATCACAAAAAGCTTTTCGCGGTCATCCAGGAAGGAGCTCCGGCAGACTGGCACCTGCTTTCTGAATCTTCCTATGACGCGGCCGTTTCCTCCTGCGACCTGATGAAATGGCCTGCCGACTACCGGATGTACGAGGGGCAGACCTGCCTCATCATTCCGGAAAAAATCTATCGTACCCATTTTGACGAAGCCCACCGCAAAGCCATCCGCCAATGGGTAACGGGAGGAGGAAACCTGTGGCTCATCGGTGGCAGGGAGGGGGGCGTTTCTCCCCGGTTGCTTGGAAACGGGCGCATTCTGCACGTTCCGTCCCTGGACGGTCTGCCGGAAGAGGGGAAAAAGCTGAAACTGGAGGAATTCGTCAAACTCCATGAAAAGGGAAACAGTTATCCGGAAATTACCTCCTCCGCTCCCTATTATTTCTCAGCCCCATCCACCATGCTGGGGCTGGGGCTGATCATCTTTGCCGTTCTTGTCGGCCCGCTGAGTTTGTTCCTGTGGGCTCCCGCAGGCAAAAGGCAAAGGCTGTTCCTGCTGATCCCGGCCATTTCCGTAGGATTCTCCCTTCTTCTGCTGCTTCTGATTTTGATCGGAGACGGCACGGGAGGCACGGGCAGCCGGGAAGTCCTTATCCAGGTTAATCCGCAGGACCACTCCGCCCTGATCACTCAAAGCCAGATCTGCAAGACCTCCGTCCTGCTGAACAATACATTTCAATTGCCGGAAAACGCCGGCATCACCGGAGCACGCATGAGCAAGACGCGCGGCTCCATTAATGAAAAACCCATAGAAGACGCTACGCGGGAAGGTGAAGAATGCGGGGGAAACTGGTTCACCAGCCGCGCCACGCTCCAGCACCGGCTCATCATGCCGGTTTCCACAAGGGCGGAGCTCACTCTGCTGGAGACGCTCCCCGGCGGGACGCCCGTATTCCAAAGCACCTTTCCCGGAACCCTGAACGGACTCACCTACCGGGACGCCTCCGGAAAATACTGGACTCTTGAACAACTGCCTCCCGGCCGCAAAATGCAAGCATCCCCGTTCCTGCCGGAAGAAAAACCGGACGGACCTCCCCCGGAACACTTCCGGGCGTCTATGGAACCGGCGGGCGGGGAACTGGGCCCCATCCCCACCCTGCCTTCCATTAACTGGGAAAAAACCACCATCACCATCTCCGGCCCCGTCACATCCCAGCCGAACGAATAACCATGAGTACGCCCCTACTGCTGGAAGTTTCCGGACTGTCCAAATCATTCGGTCCGCTGAAAGCCGTCAACAATGCCTCTTTCGTCATCCGCCAGGGCCAGGTCGTCGGCCTGATCGGCGCCAACGGAGCCGGGAAAACAACCCTCATGCGCATGCTGGCCACGCTGGAAATGCCTGACTCCGGTCACATCAGGCTCAACGGGACCGATGTTGTGGACCATCCCGAGGAGGCGCGTTCCCGCATCGGATGGATGCCGGACTATTTCCACCCCTATAAAAACACCAGCGTCAGGGAATATCTGGATTTCTTCGCCAGGGCCTGCGGCATCGGCAGGGAACGTTTGCTGGACGCCGTGGACGAAGTGATGGACTTCACGGAACTGACCGGCCTCCAGAACCAGCTGATCGACAAACTTTCAAAAGGGCAGACGCAGCGGCTCTGCCTGGCGCGAACGCTGATCAGCGACGCGCAATTCCTCATTCTGGATGAACCGGCGGCAGGGCTGGACCCCAAAGCCCGCCTTGAATTCAAAAACCTGGTGCACCTGCTCAAAGCGCGCGGCAAAACGCTGCTCATCAGCTCCCATATTCTCTCGGAACTGGGAGAAATGTGCGACGCCCTCATCTTCATGAATGCAGGAACCGTCATCCATGACGGCAATACGGAAGACCTGCTGCACCGCCAGACGGAATCCGGATATGCCTTTGAAATCCGCACCGCCGGAGACAACACCGCCTCTCTGGAGGAATGGCTGGCCCTTCGCCAGGGATGGAACGTGCGCCACGTGCAGCAACAAAAGGTAGTGGCAACCTTCGCCTCCTGCGAACCGGAAGCCGTGGCCGCGGAACTCCGCCAGCTCTGTCTCGACCTCCCCGTGATTGATTTCCACCGCAGCGAACGCCGCCTGGAAGAAGCTTTTGTGGACATCCTTATCCACGGCAGCGGGGAGCCGGCCCCGCGGCAAAATCCCGCCCCTTCCCGGGAAACTCCAACCCTCCCCGCCTCATGAATACCTCCCGCTCTCTTGATTTCCCCATATGGATACCCTCCGCCCTGGTCAAGGAACTGCGCCAGGGACTCAGAACTCCGTCGTTCATCCTCCTGGTCAGCATCGTCCCCGCCCTGCTCTCCTTTTTCTTCCTGTTCAGCTTCATTATCAATCCCCTTGACGGAGACCCCTGCATCAGTCCCGACGGCTGCCAAATCATCCTCTGGGTTACCATGGTCGTCACCCTGCTCTTCATCATGCCGCTGAGGGCCTCCACCTCCATCAGGAACGAACTGCTCACCCGGAACAACGAACTGCTGCTGCTCACCAGGCAGAGCGCAGGCCGCATCGTGCTGGGAAAATGGATATCCTTCATGGCCCAATCCCTGCTGATTGCTTTTATCTCCCTGCCCTTCTTTCTCATCCGGTATTACTACGGGGAAATTAACCTGGTGCAGGATGTAACCCTGTTTTTCCTCCTTTACCTGGGCTCCGGCATGCTGACCGCATATGCCCTGTGGGCGTCCGCCATGCCCTCCCTGATGCGCATCATCGCTTTCTCCCTCATGGGCGTCGGAATATTGATCCTGGGAGGCAACCATGCGGAGCTGAACTTTTTCCGGGATGGAGCGGGGGAAGGAGTTCTCCTGATATTCCTCATCCTGACGGACGCTTTCCTGGTCATCTCTTCCCTGCTTCTGCTGGCAAGGGAATGGTTCTCCCCTGCCGCACAAAACACGGCCGCCCCCTTGCGGAAGCTTCTGCTGGCTTTTTTCGCAGCCTCCATCCTCCCCCTCCCCTTTCTGGAAAACGCAGGCGGCTCCATTCAAAACATCATGACCGGAAATTCCGTCTTTGTGATGATTTACGGAATTTTCCTGATGATTATCCACCTGAATACTCCTGCCCGCCTTCTTCCCATTCACATGGAGCAAATGAAAAACAAAAGATTCTCCAGGCTCCAGCAACTGCTGTTCCTTCCCGGCATGCCGGGAAGCGTCCTGTTCACCCTGCTGCTCAGCGCCCTGGCGGCTCTCGCCGTGTATCTGATAGACCGCATGGCATCCGTCCCCGAATTCCAGTCCTCTCAACGGCTCTTTTGCCTCGCAACAGGCGTCTGGTACGCCATCACCATGCCGGCCATGCTTCTGAAACCGCTCTGGAAAAAACTGAAAAACAATACCCTGCTGGCGTACATCCTGATCTGCCTCACCCTCTGCCTGGTACTGAACGTGCTGAGGGCCGTGGACCTGTCCGTTCCCCTTCTCCCCGGAGGGTGTTTATCTGAACTTTTGAGACAAGAAACATTGCCGGCTTTCAGCAATTTTTCCCTGTTCAGCCTGCTGGACCTGGCAGCCGGAATAGCGGCGCTGTCTCTCACCGGCAAGCACTGGTTGGACATATTCCGGAAGGCATCCTCCGAACCTCTCCAGGAATCGGGAATTCCCCGCCGGGAACGGAAATAATTCCTGCCCGCCGTTTTGCCTTTCCTCTCCCCCATGGCCTCTTCTCCCTCCTCCAGCCAGGAAATCCAGCCGGACGCCGAACAGGCGGCGCGGCACCTCCGCCTGCCCTTTTCCAGCCGCGCCTGGAGAGGAACACAGGGCCACTGGGAGGGAACGGGAGCAGGCAACTCCATCGACTTCCAGGGAAGCCGCTCCTACCAGTGGGGGGATGACCCGCGGGATATCCATTGGGCGGCGTACGCCAGAACCGGCCAGCTTACCATGAAAGTCTTCCGGGCGGAACTGTCACCGCAGGTGGATGTGGCGGTAGATATTTCCGAATCCATGTTCTTTCACGAAGAGCGCGCGGCACGCACGCGGGGCCTGCTTCAATTTTGCCTGCTCTCCGCCATCGGAACGGGAGCCCAGGTGAAGATTCATGCGGTGAAAGGGCGCCGTATCGTCCCCCTGGAACAGGAGGAAATCCTCTCCGGCCAATGGGAATCCCGGCTCCGGAGCCTTCCCCCGGATGAATCCATGCCCTCCATTACCATCTGGCGCCCCAACGGAATGAAAGTCTTTATCTCCGACCTGCTTTACCCGGGGGAACCGGACAACATTCTGGAAACCATGGCCTCCTTAAAAGGAATGTCCGTCATCCTGGCTCCCACGCTGCAGGAAGAAGCGGAACTCCCCGCCGCCGGCAACGTCAAACTCAAAAACTGTGAATCCGGCCACCTGCGCCGCCAGCTCATCACCCCTTCCCTGTCCCGTAGGTACGCCCGCGCCTACGCCGCCCATTTTGAACTCTGGATGTCTGCCTGCCTGCGCCGCCAGGCCGTTCTTGCCCGCGTCCCCTGCAAGGGGACGCTGACAGAAGCCCTGTCCGGAGAAGCATTACGGCAGGGTGCCGTGGAACTCTCCTGACCCGCCTCTGCTCCCTTTCCTCTCCTCATCAAGCCAATGATTCCCCACTTCACCAACACGGCCGCGTTCTGGGCGTTTCTGGCCATCCCCCTCATCACCGCCATCCATTTCCTCCAGCACAAAACGAAAACACAGGCCACGGCCACGCTCTTCCTGTTGGAAGCGCTGGCTCCGGAGGACCATGAGGGGAATGCCTGGGACAGGCTGCGCGCATCGCGCTCCTTCTGGATGCAAATTCTGGCCGTTCTCCTGCTTACCTGGGTTCTGGCCGCTCCCGCCTGGCCCGGCAAAGGCTCCGGCCAGACTGTAGTCTTCATTCTGGATGATTCCGCAAACATGGCCCCCTTTCGTCAAGAAACCGTGAATGCCGTTTCCGAAGACATGGACGCCATCCTCCGGTCCGGAATCCCGACCACATGGGTTCTCATGGGCAGCAGGGCTTCCGGACAGCCGCTCTACCGGGGAACGTCCGTCCGCCAGGCCCTGCGCGCCCTGGATCTCTGGAAACCGCGCGAAAGAACGCACGACCTGACCCCGGCTCTGCGCACCGCCACGGCCGTTGCCGGTCCAATGGGCATCACGCGCCTGATCACCTCCGCCGTCCGGAGGGTTCCCGCCGGGCAATCCGCACGGGGTGTAGGGAAACCTCTGGAAAATGTAGGCTTTGCGGGAATAACCCCGGTGGAGGCCGCCGGTCCCGGCCACTGGAGGATTGCCGTTAAAAACAATAGTCCATCCCCTCTTCGGAGCGAAATCTCCATCCATACGGAAGACGGGCGCCCGCCTGCCCGGCGTTCCCTGTTCCTGAATCCAGGAACCGTCACGGAATTTGAATACAGCCTCCCTCCTGAATGCGGAAAAGCCGTGCTCCGGCTCCCGCCGGACGCCTTCCCGGCGGACAATGAGCTCCTGCTGGTCCGCTCCGCTCCCGCCCCCGTCGCCGTCAGCATGGGGATCCCGGAAAAATCCGGAAAAATATTCCTCAATATCATCCATAGCCTGCCGGGATTCTCCCCCGTCCCGGACGGCTCCGCTCCCGACCTCCTTCTGCTGGAGGGAAAAACGGGAAACCCCGGGGAAACCGGAAAAGCGGCCATCATATTTGCAGACATCGGCAAGCCATCCTCCGGCGCTGTCACGGCGGAGCGGCATCCACTGACTGACGGACTGAACTGGAGCGGCCTGCTCATCCCCTCCATCGGTACCATGGAGCCGGGGGCAAAAGCCAGCATCCTGCTCTGGCAGGGGGAATCCCCCCTGGCCTGGGTGGAAGGGGAACGTCTTTTCCTCAACTGGCCCTGGGAAAAATCCAATGCGGACCGTGTTCCGGCGCCCCTGCTCATGACCCGCAGATTCATGCAATCCGTACAGGAGAATCAGCCCGGCACTCATTACGGCAACCTTCCCGGAGGAACTCTCTTATCCATGCCCGCAGGAGGAAAACTCATTCAAACTCTGCCCGGGGGAGAACGCCGTGAAACCGTCTTTAACGGCAGGCTCCCGGAAGAAACCGGATATGTGGAAATCTTCCCCCCCGGAGAAAGGGAAACGCCCCTGTTCCAGGGCTCCGTCTGGTTCTCCGACGCCCGGATGGGAGACTTTTCCTGCTGCTCCACGTTTGACACAGGCCTTCCCCAGCCCCATGAAGAGACGCTCCGGCACATGAAACGTGACCCTCTGGCCCCCCTCTGGCTGGCGCTGGCGTTCCTGGCCCTGATTATTTCCTGGCTCCCTCCCGTCCCAGACATCTCCCTGCGCCCATGATTCAATTCTACTCCCCGGAATGGTTCTTCCTGATCCCCCTGCTTCTGGCGGCAGGCTGGAAAAGCAGGCGTCTGCGCCTGGCCTCCCCCCTGCGTTTCCTTCTGCAGGCCTGCCTGCTGCTGGCCCTGGCTCAGCCTGCCCTCGACAGGGGCGGCAAAGACATGGACTTGTGGGTGCTGGTGGACCAATCAAATTCCACGGCGGGAATTCCGGCAGCCGGGGCAGAGGAAATCCAGGCTATTCTGGAACGGCACAAACATGCCGGTGACCGCGTCCGATTAGTGGATTTCGCTCAATCCGCCGTGCTCCGGGGACGCGGAGACCCCGTCTTTGCCGGGGGAACCGCCGGAACAGACATGGAACAGGCCCTGGCCTATACCATGGCCCTGATGTCCCCGAACCGGACGAACCGCATCCTGATGTTGACGGACGGCTGGCCTACCACGCCTCTGGGCCAGGCGGCGGAACAGCTCATCCAATCCCGGATTCCGGTAGACTACCGTCTGTCCGTCACCTTCCGGGAAACGGACATCCGCATAGAACAAATCCGAACCCCGGCGCGCATCCGGCCCGGAGAAGCCTTTATTTTAGAAGCAACCCTGGCAGGCCCTCCCGGCCCGGCCATCACCGTTCCGTGGCAAATCAGCAAAAACGGGGGGACTCCGCTGCGGGGGACGGCTACCCTGCTCAACGGCAAAGCCACGGTAAGGCTGGCGGACAGGCTCGCCACCCCCGGCTGTTCCGCGTATGAAATGACCATAACGCCGCAAAACGATCCAATCCCTGAAAACAACCGTGCCGTCAGCTTCCTCGAAGTGACGGGGGGAAACGGCGTCCTGCTGCTCTCCGGCTACGACCGCGACCCCCTGGCGCCTTTCCTGGAAGCGCAGGGATTCCGCGTCCAACAACCGTCCGACCTGAGCCGGCTGGACGCCCCCCACCTCTCCGGCATGGGGCTGGTCATCATCAACAACCTCTCCGCATCCTCCATCCCTCCGGACTTTCTGCATGCCCTGGACTATTACGTAAGGGAACAGGGCGGCGGTCTGCTCATGTGCGGAGGCAGGCATAGTTTCGGTTCCGGCGGCTACTTCTCCTCCCCCATTGACGAACTGCTTCCCGTTTCCATGGAAATGAAGAAGGACAAAATGAAACTCATGACGGCCATGAGCATCGTTCTGGACCGTTCCGGCTCCATGTCCTGTTCCGTTCCCGGAGGAAAGACGAAAATGGATCTGGCCAATGCCGGGACCTGCCAGACCATTTCCCTGCTGTCCGACCAGGATCTCATCTCCGTCCACGCCGTGGACAGCGAGCCGCACCCTATTGTCACGCTAAGCAGTCTGGGTCCCAACCGGGAAAAAATGATATCCAGCGTATCCAGAATAGCCTCCATGGGCGGAGGCATCTTCATCGGCGCCGGGTTGAAAGCGGGCTGGAGGGAACTGCAACGTTCCGTGGCCGGGACACGGCATCTGATCCTCTTTGCGGATGCCGACGATTCCGAAGAACCTGCCGATTACCGGAAAACCCTGAAAGAAATGGTTAAGGAAGGGGCTACCGTAAGCGTCATCGCACTGGGAACGGAGAAGAGCGCCGATGCCGGACTGCTCAGGGAAATAGCGGAACTGGGCCGGGGGCGCATCTTTTTCTGCGACCGCCCGGGGGACATCCCCAGCATTTTTGCCCAGGAAACCGTCAGCGTGGCCCGGACCTCCTTCATCAAGGAACGCACCTCCCTGCGCGGCACGGCCGGCTGGCTTCAAATTGCGGCCGGCCAGCCGGAATGGCCCCCCGCCGTAGACGGTTATAACCTGTGTTATTTAAGGAATGGAGCAACAGCAGCCTGCGTGACGGAAGACGGGAATGCGGCGCCCCTGGTCTCCTTCTGGAACAGGGGAACGGGACGGACGGCCGCCGTTACGTTCGCCATGGGGGGAGAACTCGGAAAAAACATCCGGCAATGGGACGGCTACGGAGACCTTATCCAAACCCTGGCCCGGTGGCTCAACAGGAAAAATCCCCCACAGGGATACTCCGTGCGGGCGGACACGGCAGGAGACCGGCTACGGATTCGCCTTTACTACAGTGAGGAAAACATCCCGCGCCTGGCGGAACGCATGCCGGAAATATCCCTGGAACTTTCCGGAAAAGAAAGCTCCCGTACACAAAACGGCATCTGGGAACACCTGCAGCCGGGAATATTCCAGTGCAGCATTCCCCTCCCGCACGGAGTCATGGCGCGGGGCGCTGTCCGCATAGGCGGCAGCGTTATCCCATTCGGCCCCGTCAGCCAGCAGGTGGATCCGGAATGGGCCATGCCGCCTGAATCCGGAAACGCCTTCCTGGACCTGGTGAACCGGACCGGAGGCAGGGAAAGGATGGACCTTCCCTCCATTTTCCGGGAACCGAGGCCCGGAACAAGCCTCCAACTCCGTCCCATCCTGCTGTGGAGTGCCTGCGTCCTTCTTGTTCTGGATGCTCTGTTTACCAGGACCGGCCTGCTTCCCCGGAGACAACCGCGTCAGGGGGGTACGCGCTCCCGGCCTTCAGGAGAAAACAATCAATCTATCTGAAAATTTCCTTCAGGGCTGACTGTTCCTGAGGAGCAAGGCAATCAGACCACACGGCATCCCCGCCGCGGGCCGGGCGAGCCCCCCGGCCGCCGGGTTCCAGTCCATTTCCTGCCCTTTCCGGGGAGGGAGCCGCAGCCTCCACCCCAGCGGCTTCCCCCAGAGCGGCCCGGCTCAAGTCCTCATGAACCGCCCGTCTGGAAACCGTGTCAAGCCGGGGGCGCTCTTCCATCTCAAAGGCAAGGGGAGCGTCCCCGCGTCCACGCCCCGTTCCTCCGCGTCCGGGTTCACTTCCCTCTCCCTGCCCGGATTCCATCACGGTACGGTCATCCGGAGACGCCATCAGGGATATGCCGCACTGCCCGCACATGCTCCGCAGCTGCTGGGCGGCCCGTTCCAGCTGTTCCCGCAGACGGCGGGCCGTCTCCGGATCAATCTGCCGGGAAGGCAGGGAAGCCTTCAGCTCCTGGAGCTGGCGGCTCATAATGCCGCCCGGCTGCAGGGCAAGGGGCTCCATTCCCGCCAGCGCTTCCTGAAGGGACTGCATCGCCTCCGGGCTGGACGCTCCATTCAGGCTGTCCAGCAGGGAAAGGGCGGAATCCGTCCGATACATCTGATTGGATAATCCGGCAACGGCCGCCGCCGTTTTCCCCTTCAGGGCATCCGCCGCTTCCAGTCCGGCATGGGAATACATCTCATTCCGGCGCATTCTTTTCAAGTCTTCCAACTGCTCCCGGAAAGACTCCAGGCTCTTCTTATCCACACTCTCCATCTCCGCCAGGCGGTCCAGGACTTCCCCCACCCGGGCCAGAACGGGCGGCAAGTCCGGAAGCTGCCTTACAGACTGCGGCACGGGCAACGGCAAAAAAGCCCCGCAAGCCATCAGAACCACGCCTCCCGCAAGCCAGACCATACACCAGGAAGAACGTATCCGCAGAACGGAATTCCCCAACTCCGCATTTTCCACGGCCTCCACGGCATTGCCCCACTCCTCTCCGGCGCTCAACGCCGCATGCAGCCCCATCTGTTCATCCAGAAAAGCCGCCGCATCACGCCTGCTGAAAAAACGGCCCCGGAGCCGCAGCCACCCCCACACCGCCAAAAATAAACCTGCGGCGGCAAGGGAAACTCCCGCCAGCCAGTCCCAGTCAGCCCCCATCCTGCGGCCTCCGTACCAGACCATCCCAGTTACCGCCCCGGCGGCAAAAAAAGGAATGCTAAGACACTCCACCGCCAGCACGGCATTCAGCAGCCGCTGCATGCGGGAAATTCGCCTCCGCCATTCCTGTTGCACGGTTAAGGGCATAGCCATATCATGGTCCAACAGCCTTTCCCCGGAAAGACAAAAATACTTCTCCGCAAACGAATAAGGGAACGGCTCTTTAAACAGCTTCCCGGCATGGCCGTCCGAAGGGAAAATTCAGCACAGGCGGGCGATATCCGCCATCAATTCCCGCACGTCCTCCTCTCGGGTGGCCCAGCTCGTGCAGAAGCGCACCGTACTGTGGGTTTCATCCTCCCGGCGCAAGTAGGCAAAGCCGTATTTCTTCCTCAGCTCATCCAGAACGTAATCAGGCATCGTAACAAACTGCTGGTTCGTCCCACTGGAAAAAGGAAGCGCCAGCCCTCTGGAACGGCAAAAATCCCGCAGCATCACGGCCAGGCGGTCCGCATGGGCGCCCAGCCGGAAATAAAGGCCGTCGCGGAACAGTTCCAGAAACTGAATGCCCAAAAGCCGCCCTTTCGCAAGACGGCCGCCCCTCTGCTTGACGATGTAACGGAAATCCTCCTTCAGGGACTCATGGCGCAGAACCAGGGCTTCCCCGAACAGGGCGCCTACTTTCGTGCCGCCAATGTAAAAAGCGTCGCAAAGGGAGGCAATCTCCGGCAAATCCAGATCATTATCCTCAGCGCACAAGCCGTAGCCGAGGCGTGCGCCGTCCATATACAAATACAGCCCCCGGAGGCGGCAAACTCCGGAAATTTCCTGAAGTTCCTCCCTGGAATAAATGGTGCCCAGTTCGGTTGGCTGGGAAATATAAACCATCCGGGGCTGGGGCATATGCTCGCGGGTCTCGTCATCCCAATGGGCGTGCCACGCCTCGTCAATTTGCCGGGCCGTCAGCTTCCCGTCCGGGGAGGGAATGGCGGAAACCTTGTGTCCGCAGGCCTCAACGGCTCCCGACTCGTGCACATTGATATGGCCCGTCTCCGCGCACAGCACGCATTGGTGGGGGCGCAAAGCCGCCGCAATTACCGTGAAATTGGTCTGGGTCCCGCCGATGAGGAAATGGATATCCAGGTCCGGTCTGCCGCACAAGCCGGCGATCAGCTTCCGGGCCTGGTCGCAATAGGGATCCTCCCCGTAACCGGCAGTCTGCTCCATATTCGTTTCCACCATTCTGCGGAGAATATCCGCATGGGCGCCTTCACTGTAATCACAGTTGAAAAGAATCATTGCCTTGCTGAAAAACGCGGGGACCATATCCCCCGGAACCTTTGATGTAAAGGAATATGAAAAATACACCGGAACAGCGCTGCCGGAAGCTCCGGAAAAAACGGAAAGCCGCATGCGGTTTGAGAAAATGAATGCCGGACAAACCGCTGCCCTGCGTTCAGCTCTATACGTCCATGCACGGAAATAGTCTTTTCCAGCAGCCTCAGAAAAAGCCATAGTGTCTTCATGCAAGAAGCATCAGAACTTGAAGAACAGGAAGACATGTGCCTTTCCATTTCGGAAGTCTCGGAATTGACAGGCATCACGCCGTCCAATCTGCGTTTTTTTGAAGAAGAGGGAATCCTGGATATCCCGAGAAACGGGGCGGGATGCCGTGTCTTTCACCGCAAGGAAATGGAAGAACTGCTGGGGCTGGTTTGCCTTAAGCATTCCGGATTGGAACTCAAGGAAATCAAACGTTTTTTTCACCTGGTTCGCCAAGGCAATTCGACACTGCGCGAACGTTACCGCATGTTGCAGGAAGGGCATCAGGCCATGAAAGCGCGCATTCGGGAACTGAAAAAATGCCTGAAGTACTCCAAAATCAAAATGGAGTATATCGGCCGGTGCAGCGAGGCATATGACAAAGGCGAACCTCTCCCCCAGGTGAACCCGGAATGGATGGATTCCTTCCTGAGACAAAAAATTTGAAGATGGCGCTGGCGCCCGGGCCTGCTGCCGGAGAGGGGAAATGGAAGCTGCTCGCTTCGCGCAGCAACTCATCTCCTTCTTCCGACAGAATGCTTTCAGAAGGAAATATTTTTCAGGCACCCCGCAAGAACGGAATCAACAGAAAATTCCGGACAGCATGGAACGCCTGACGGACTTTCTGCGGATACCGCTGTCGCACTTGCCGTTTATCCCGGCAAAAAGGCCGGGTCAATGCCCTACTTGCCTTTGCTGTTCCGCGTTGTAGCGTGCCCCGGTCACGGGTATGGCGGCTACGGCGTTCTCCAGTTCCGCCCACTCCTGCGGAGAGCAGGTAAAATCAAGCGCGTGCAGGTTTTCTTCCAGATGGGACAGTTTGGTTGTGCCGGGAATGGGTACGATATAAGGAGCCTTTTGCAGCAGCCATCCCAGGGCAACCTGGGAGGAAGTCATGCCGCGCGTCCTTCCAAACTGTTGCAGAATATTGACAATACGCATATTGGCCCTTATGGCCTCCGGCGTGAAGCGCGGCAGGGTCTGGCGGTTGTCATTGTTCGGGTCAAATTGCGTGTACTCATTGATACAGCCCCCCAGGAATCCTCTGTTGAGCGGGCTGTAGGGAACAAAGCCTATACCCAGTTCACGGCAGACATCCAGAACGCCATTGTTCTCAACATCCCGGTGCATGAGATGGTACTCACTCTGAATGGCTGTCAGGGGATGGACGGCGTGGGCCCTGCGAATTGTACCGGGAGTGACTTCGCACATGCCCCAGCGCCGTACCTTGCCTTCCTTGACCAGTTCGGAGATGGTTCCCGCTACGTCTTCAACGGGAACCCTGGGATCAAAGCGGTGCTGGTAGAATAATTCAATAGCGTCCACCTTCAAACGGCGCAGCGACTCGTCACAGTAGCGCCGGATGGTTTCCGGGCGGCTGTCCTGGCGGCCCGTCCCCTTTCCGTTAATAACTTCGTGCCCGAACTTGGTAGTGACGCTGATCTTCCCCTTGAAAGGGGAAAGAGCTTCCCCGGCCAGAAGTTCATTGCTCAGGGGGCCGTAGATGATGGCCGTATCAAAAAGAGTAACTCCGCGATCCACGGCTTCATGAAGAAGCCGGATGCACTGCTCGCGCGAGGGAGACTGGCTGCGGTTGTAGGTCATCCCCATGACTCCGAAGCCAAGGGGAGATGCTTCTAGGGCACAGGAGCCCTTGCCAAGCGTCCGGTTCCGGGAGGCGGCAAAACCTCCGTTTTGAGGAGAATCGGCCTTCCCGCCCTCTGCCCGGGTCATGGTCGGAGAAATCAGCGCAGCCGTACCGAATAAGGCGGACATTTTGAGAAAGCGGCGACGGCCGTCGGAATAGTGTTTATACATGCTCATTAAACGTTGGTGGTTGAAATCCTGATATATAATCTGAGCATATGGGTTCCACCAACTGGAAGTCAACAAGGGAATACAGAAATTTATCTCAGGGGACGCATTCCGGACTGTCTGCTTCAATTCTTCAAGCTTCTCCTTTTTACGGCCAAGAACCTTGTCGTCATTAATCCTTACCTGTTTCTTCAAAGCCGGCCGGTTAGCCTCGGACGGTTCCCGGAAACAGAAGACACTCAGCCGTTTCACTTTTAAGAATGCGGTTCCTCCGGGAATGCTACATTCTTTTTCAACAAAAGCGCTGCCGGGGATGCGGCGGACCGGAACACTGGACTGTTTTTCAGATAATCAGACAGGAAAAAAGAGAAAGAGCCGGCTCCGACCTTATTTTCAAATTTACCGCTGCCTTTTATGCAATGATGATTAAATCTATCTTCATCTCCGACAAGACACGCAGAAATTGTTTATATCCCAGTATCTTGAACATGGCGCCGGGCATTTTGAATGCGGGATGCCCCATGCAAATAGCCGTAATATGATATTCCCTGCACGTTGCGATAATCGCCTGGGGTATGTCTTCCGCACTCACCTGCTTCACCGTCCCTCCCAGTTCGGTCACCAGCTTGAAATGATTAAGCAAATGGCGCTGGGACGCCAGATTGATGCGGTCGGGGGACTCCCTTGGCGTCTGGACGTAAAGGGCGATAAACGACGTACTGTAACGCGAGGAAATCCGGTATGCCTTTCGGATGATGCGCCGGGGCGTCTGTTCATTGCTGCTGATGCAGGCCAGAATCTTTTCCCTTCTGGCGGAAGAAACTGACGGGAGTACTTCCGTTTCCACTTTTTTCTCCACGCGGAAAGCAACTTCCTTCAATGCCAGTTCACGCAGCTGAAGAATATTTTCCGTTCTGAAAAAATTCTTCAGGGCAATCTGGATTTTTTCAGGCCGGTAAATCTTGCCGGCTTTGAGGCGGCCGATCAGTTCCTCGGATGTCAGGTCGATATTCACCACTTCGTCCGCCTCCTGCAAAATCCTGTCGGGAACCCGTTCCTTCATCTCAATCCCCGTAATCTCCTTCACTTCGCCGCTCAGGCTTTCAATGTGCTGGATATTAATCGCGGAAATCACATTGATATTGGCGTCAAGCAGCTCCATCACGTCTTCCCATCTCTTGCGATGGCGGCTCCCTTCCACATTGGTATGAGCCAGTTCGTCAACAATAACCAACTCGGGCCGGGTTTGAAGAATCGCGTCCAGATCCATTTCTTCAAGCTCCCTGCCTTTGTAAAAAACCACTTTACGCGGGATGACGGGCACCCCCCGGAGCATGGCTTCAGTCCCGGGCCTCCCGTGGGTTTCAACGTAACCGATTCTGACATCTATGCCGTTATTCAGCAATTCATGGGCTTCCTGCAGCATACGGTACGTCTTGCCTACTCCGGCCATCATACCAATGTAAATCTTGAACTTTCCCCTTCGCGAACGCCGTATCAGGTCAAGAAAGTGCTCCGCTCCGTTACTTTCGTCAGTCATATTAAATTCACCCGGCTCCTGCGGTTAAAAACATCTTGTTGATTTTACAGAATCTTTTGAAAATGAAAATCAATTGCGAGCGTTACCATGACATGAAGCCCGCAATTGATTTCATTTTTTCAAGGCGGCAATTTATCACCAAATCCGGAATTGCCATTGCCGCCCTAAACAATCAGGAAATTAATGCTTCCCTGAAGGGTCAGCCTTCTCAAGAGCAATATTCAACTTAAGCACATTGACCTTCTCCGTGCCAAACATGCCCAGCAGCGGCTTTTCCACGGCCTGATCGACAAGAGACTTCACCGCCCCCTCCTCCATGCCGCGGGCCTTGGCAACGCGCTTCACCTGCACATAGGCGCTCTCCGGAGTGATATGCGGATCCAGGCCGGAAGCGCTGGCCGTAACCATTTCGGAAGGGACATCCTTCCGTTCCAAATAAGGATGTTTCTTCAAGAACGAATCTATCCGAGTATTCACGTCGGCCAGGTATTCTTCGTTGGTCGGCCCCTTATTGCTGCCGGATGAACTGGACGCGTCATAACCGTCGCCCGCATGGGACGGACGGCCCCAGAAATAAATATCCTTCGTGAACTGCTGCCCGACATTGGCGGCGCCTACCACGCGCCCGTTCAGAACCAGGGTTTCCGCATTTCCTCCGCCGGGGCCGGCAATCAATCCGAATACCCACAGCACCAGGATGTAGCATATGGAGAAAAAGACGCAGAAGACAAGTGTAAGACGCAATGATTTCACTAAATTTCTCATAACAATATATTTATTTCAGTTAAAAAAACAGGCCGACGGCCATATCAATCAGTTTGATTCCGATGAAGGGGGCAATCAAACCGCCCACACCGTAAATCAGGATGTTGCGGAGCAGCAGCGCGCTGGCTCCAATGGGCTTGTACGCCACGCCCCTCAAGGCCAGAGGAATCAGGATGGGAATAATAATTGCATTGAAAATAATCGCAGACAGGATGGCGCTTTCCGGACTGTGCAGATGCATGATATTCAGCGCAGCAAGTTCCGGAATCGCAATCATGAACAGCGCAGGCACAATCGCGAAGTACTTGGCGACGTCATTGGCAATGGAAAACGTCGTCAACGTTCCGCGCGTCATCAGCAGCTGCTTGCCTATTTCCACAACCTCAATCAATTTGGTGGGATCGTTATCAAGGTCAACCATATTGCCGGCTTCCTTGGCGGCCTGCGTCCCGCTGTTCATGGCCACGCCGACATCGGCCTGCGCCAGAGCCGGGGCGTCATTCGTCCCGTCCCCCATCATGGCAACCAGCTTGCCGGAAGCCTGCTCCTTCCTGATATAACTCAACTTATCTTCGGGCTTGGCTTCCGCGATGAAATCATCAACTCCGGCTTTTTCCGCGATATACCTGGCCGTGCTCGGATTATCCCCCGTCACCATTACCGTCTTCACCCCCATCTTGCGCAGGCGTTCGAAGCGCTCTTCTATGCCCGGCTTGATGATATCCTGCAATTCAATAACGCCGACAACCTTCCTGTTGATGCAGACGACAAGGGGAGTGCCCCCATTGCCCGCCACTCTTTCAATGATTTCCTCCGCTTCTTTGGGGAATGGATTTCCCGCTTCCTCGGCAATCTTGCGGATGGTGTCAAAAGCCCCTTTCCGGATTTCGGTTCCATCGCTCAGATTAATGCCCGAACACTTTGTTTCCGCCGTGAACTGAATCATGCGGGCCCCCTCCGTATGAAGGTTGCGCATATGGACGCCGTATTCATGTCCAAGCTCGATAATCGATTTCCCTTCCGGCGTATCGTCTGAAACGGAAGACATCAGACAGGCTTCAACAAAAGCCTGCTTGTCAAAACCCTGGACAGGGAAAAATCCCGTCGCTTTCCGATTGCCAATCGTAATCGTACCCGTTTTATCAAGCAGGAGGGTGCTGATGTCCCCGGCCGTCTCCACAGCCTTCCCTGACTTCGTAATAACATTGGCCCTCAAGGCACGATTCATTCCGGCAATGCCGATCGCGGAAAGCAATCCGCCGATAGTCGTAGGAATGAGACATACGAACAGGGAAATCAGGGCGGCGATGCTGATTTCCGTTCCGGAATAATCGGCTGCCGGCTTCAAGGTAATGCAGACGACAAGGAAAACCAGGGTAAAGACAGCCAACAAAATGGTTAATGCTATCTCGTTAGGGGTTTTCTGCCGGGAAGCGCCTTCAACCAGAGCAATCATCTTATCAAGGAAACTCTCTCCGGGACGCGCGGTGACAAGCACCTTGATACGGTCTGACAGCACTCTGGTGCCGCCCGTCACGGAACTCTTATCCCCGCCGGACTCACGGATAACCGGAGCGGATTCCCCCGTAATAGCGCTTTCGTCAATGGAAGCCAGCCCTTCGACAACCTCCCCGTCGGCGGGAATGATATCTCCCGCGACACATTCGAAATAGTCCCCCTTTTTCAACTGGGAGCTATTGATGACGGTAACCGTGCCATCGACAATCAACTTGGCCGGCGTCTCCTCTCGCGTCCTGCGCAGGCTGTCGGCTTGCGCCTTTCCCCGGGCCTCGGCAATCGCTTCAGCAAAATTGGCGAACAGAAGGGTGAGGAACAGAATGACGAAAACGAGGAAATTATAAAGGAAATCCCCTTGTCCGTCGCTGAAGAGGGAATAAACGGTTACCAGAAGCATGATCATCGTGGCGATTTCCACGGTAAACATGATCGGGTTCCTCATCATCATTCCCGGATGAAGCTTGATCAATGACTGCTTCAAGCTTTCCCGTACCTGTTCCCTTTGGAACAGGGAAGTATTATTGGAATTTTTCATATCGTAGATTTCTTTTTCAATTCCAGAAACTGGAACGGAAATATGTAAATATGTTATTGGTGGTAAACGTATTCTACCCTAAATTTACAAACTCAGATGTTCGGCAATGGTGCTTAAGGCATGGACAGGGAAGAAGGACAAAGCCGCAACAATGAAAATCACGGCAAAAGTCATGGCGCTGAACGTTACGGAATCCGTCTTCAACGTTCCGGACGTCTCGGGAATATACTTCTTGCCCGCCAGAAGCCCGGCGATGGCAACCTGGCCGATGATCGGGATGAAACGGCTCAGAATGAGGACAATGCCGCATGAGTAATTCCAGAACCAGGTATTATCGGCCAGCCCTTCAAACCCGGAACCGTTATTGGCGGCGCTTGAAGTATATTCGTAAAGGAATTCACTCAATCCATGGAAGCCGGGATTATTGACCCACCCTCCTTCGCCTTCCACAAACGACGGCGCGTAAACAAACAGGTAACAAGCCAGAGCCGTTCCGACGAGAATCACAAACGGGTGGAGCAGCGCCACAATGGAAGCGATTTTCATTTCACGGGCTTCTACTTTCTTGCACAGGAATTCGGGGGTTCTTCCCACCATCAGGCCGCTGATGAACACGGCGATAATCATGAAGGCGAAATAATTCATCCACCCTACCCCGACGCCGCCAAACCACGTATTAATCTGCATGTTCAACATCTGAATCATGCCTGAAAGAGGCATGGTGGAATCATGCATCCCGTTGACGGACCCATTTGACGTAACTGTCGTAACGACGCTCCACAAAGCCGTAGCCGCGGACCCGAGCCGGATTTCTTTCCCTTCCATGGCTCCGCTTTCCTGAACAATACCCATTTCTTCAATGCGGGGATTGCCGTTCATCTCCTGGTACACGTTAACGCAGACGCCAATTAAAAAGGCAAACAGCATTACGCCGTAAATACTGTATCCCAGTTTCTTGCGATTTAGATAAAAACCAAAGGCCAGAACCATCGCCATCGGAATAATCAGGATGGACCAGCATTCAACCATGTTGGAGAGGTAGGTCGGATTTTCCAGCGGATGGGATGAATTAACGCCGAAATAACCGCCCCCATTCGTTCCCAGCTGTTTAATGGGCACGACAGCCGCGGCAGGCCCTTGGGAAATGGTTTGCTCCATTCCTTCAAGAGTCGTCACTTCCATTTTACCGTCAAACCCCATCGGCGTACCCTGAGTAATCAGGATGAATCCGACCACCAGAGAAAGAGGAAGCAAAATACGGGTAGAACTCAACACGAGGTAATCCCAGAAGTTCCCAATCGTTTTAGTTGTCTTCTTACTGAGAGCGTTCATGATCCCTGCCATTGCGGCCATGCCGGTAGCTGCCGTGATGAATTGGAACAGCATAATCACGAACAACTGCGTAAAATAGGTCAAACCGCTCTCCCCGCTGTAATGCTGGAGGTTACAATTCACCATGAATGAAATGCATGTATTGAACGCCTGGTGGCACGTCTGTCCGACGTTACCGTCCGGATTGAGGGGCAGATACCCCTGGCTGACCAGAAGAACCATCCCCCATACAAACCAGAACAGGTTTACGGTCAGCAAAGCCCGCAGGAACTGCTTCCAGTTCATTTCTTCCTCCGGATTAATCCCGGACAGGCGGAACATCATCCTCTCAACAGGCTTCATGAAATCAAGCCATGTTTTCTCCTTCTTGTAAACCTTGGCAATATATTTCCCCAGAGGATAGCTCAAAGCCACCATGAGAACGATTTGCGCAATAACACCTAGAATTTCTGTTTTCATCATCTTGCTGGTTAAAATTTTTCCGGTTTGATCAAAACATACATCAAATAACCGAACACGATTAAACTAATCACAAATAATAACGTATACATGGACAGGAGCAGTTTTAGATTTTTTCAAACCAGTCGACGCATTTGAAAAAGAGCCAAAAACAAAATATTCCGCTCAATAGACAAAAGACAAAACCCAACAATGATTCCATCATGATATTTTATGAAATTTAAATTCAAACCATTCCAACATATATGGAAACAAAAATATTATTCTATGCCGTTTTTCTTTTTTATTTGAAAAAATCTCACGGAAAAACCGCTATGGCAGATACGGAGTCCCGGAACGGACCGGTGATGTTTAATATAATGTAAAAACATTGCCTCAATATATCCGGAAATTCCATTCTGGGTAGTTAACTTCCTCCTTCTTCTTGTTAAGAAAAAATAAATTCTTCCGGCTGCGCTCCCGCTTTCCGTTCTTCCAGGAAGGCGGATAACGGCAAGTCTTTCTAAACCCGTTTACACAAAAACTGCATCCGGAACATACCGGATGCAGCTTGAAACCCACACTGAATTTCAAAAGGCTCCCTCAATAAAATTTATAGAAGCCCCCCCCCTGCATGAATCTCCCCTTCTTTCCTAACCCCGTTGACTGATTTCCAACAGGAATGAAGCAGTTCCAAAGATATGAAACGAATTAAGACCTATGAATACTGTGATAGACCCGCCCCAGTTCGTCATCCATGTATTCGCTCGAGAAGCGGAACCCGTTTTCGTCCCCCATATTGTCTTCCGACGTGATCAGACCTCCATACGGCCGGTATTCGTACAGGGCACGGCGGTCATATACGCTTCCCCGAAGAGGGAGGTAACGTTTTTCATCGTCTCGTGCATGCAGTAGAGATGCTCTTTTATTTGCGTCCCGTTCTCTTCCCGACGCCGTTACTATCAGGACGTGCGTGGCCTCCGGTTCCGAGGGATCCCAGAGGTAGCTGCGCACAAGTACCGGCGTTTCCCCGGCCAAGTCGCATTACGCCACCTGCAGGTAGTCCCGGTAGAGGTAGCGCACATGGAAGCCCGTTGTCTTTCCAGACATCACTTACTAGTCAATCAAATTTTTTTAATCTCTGATTGTTATAATACGCAAAAATTAGTTAGTGATAATTGAAATTTCTTCAAGAATTACCGGATATGATATAACTATGAAAGCGATAGAAAGAATAAGAGCTAAAATATTCATCAAAATTTTATGTTTTTTAAATATAAATGAAATACTCATAAAAAAACATAAAACGTTTAAAATTACCGATGAGATCAGTATCATTCGTGCTATCCAATCATACCATAAACTTGAATCTAAAGATATAGACAACAACAACGCGAAAATTATAAATGTTATAATCAGAAGATATCCCGATATTGTTAAAATTAATGGTTTCATTTTTATATTTTTCAATTAGATAATTATATTTTAATGTTCATAATATCAATAAACAATCATTATCCATGATAAAAATTTTATCACTTGCATGGTCTAATGATGCTTCCTGTTTTATATATTAGCATTATTACTTGTTGTTTGTTTCTCAAATATTACATTTATGACAGTGTTTGAGACCTATATACTTAAAATCATTCACCATATTTTCTTTCTATTCAGACTATCTAAATTCTATTCACTGATTTTAAAAACTCATATATTTAACTAACAAAAAATTCTTGCAGAGCTGCTACTGTATATCTTCTCGATTGACTATCGGGGGACGTTCTTTAGGAACAAAATTTTTATAGTATGAAAAAATTAATTTATTGAAAGGAGTAGATAAATACTGACCTCCAGAATCTATCTTTAATCCATTTTTCTTTTTAGATAACATGATATAATGATAAAAACCCAATAATACTTTTTTTCTATATATGTGTACATCTTTAGCTAAATATTTAGAAATTTTCTGAGTTTCCGTTTTTCCAAGATAAGAAAAACCTTCTCGGGTAAGCTGTTCATGATGATATTCTAATGTATTTTCTCGATAATCTTCTGGCAAAGAACGAAAATTATTTAACTTTCCGACAAGAAAAAAAATACCAGATATCATTATCACAAATGAAACAATTGGAAAAACTATGATCTTTATCGTTATAATCGCAGATTCCTTATCTATATTTTTCTCTTTTATTTTTATTATTCTTTTCATTGCATTATAATAGATTTTTTTGAAATCAACTCTGAAAATTTAAAAAGCTATTTTTAGGAACCGTATAATCAGTTTTATCTTTGACGTCTATATAGCACTCCTAAAAATTTTCCCATGTTTCCACAAATAAGGGGATATTTTTACCTTTTAGCGAAATTTCCGCATTACAGCCGCAATTAATTATTACTGCATATTGCATAAAACTTCCTCATTGAAAAATACCTTGTCGGATGTCTTCACTGGTAATAGAAATGTCATTATGGGGACTTCATAAGTAGTAAATGCTTCACTTTCCGTCAAGCGGATTGAAATGTCGGTAGTTGTAGTGTACCAGTCTCAGTTCATCGTCTACGTTTTTGATCGAGAAGTGGAACCTGTTCTCTTCCTCTCTTTCGAGGTAGGTCCAAAAGAAAGTTTTTCCATGCATTCCGCCGTGAGGGTGGAAAGGTGGCCTTCCCCGTCATAGGACAGATGCGTTTTCTGAACGCGGCGGTCATCTGCGCTTAATTTGAACCCATCCAGACGGCCGAGTTCGTCATAACCGCTCGGAGAAGCCTGCAGACAATGCCTTTGCCGTAAAGCGTCGGCTTTCCAGTTCTCCGTAGGAATGTAGGCGAAGATTCCCGTTCCGGAGACATGAGTGATTTGCGTCAGATTTCCTAAAAGTGGTTGTATACAAAGCTCTGACCGGGCGTGGTGTCCGAGTAGCTGATTCCCGTCAGCAAATTCCTGTGGATAGGACAGGATGAATGTTTGCTTGCGCTCATATGGCAAATGCACCTTCCGGCATACAACAGGAAGGAGCATTGTAAGGATTTTTTACTCTATAATAGTTAATAAGTTTTCCTTTTTCAATAAAGGCCAATCTAAAAAACATCCATCTATTGTCAAGATATTTTTCATCATTTTTACAATGATAATTCAAATTATTGCCAAATACAGAAAGAGTTAATTTATAGGCCCTTCTATACTTTTCAATTCCAATACATTTTTTTTGAAATCAAAATCAAATATTCCTTTAAATTCTAAATAAATAATATCAGAAGGATCGGGGAATTCTTTAGAAGAACACTCTATTGAATAATCAGATACTAGTTGCCCATTTTTCAATTTAAGCAATGTCCCATTTACAAAACGAATAGGATAATATTTCATGCTTCGGCATTTATCCATGAACAATTTATAATTATTTTTTTCAGTTACAGGAGTAAATTCCAATTGATTATTTTTTCTTGTAACAACAAAAACAACTGATTCTCTTTTAATAGAACATACTAGAATAAATCTATTTTTGTATTTAATAATATATGGAAAATCTATATATTCTCCTGGAATATCTTTTTCTAGACTATGAAGTTTAACATAAAATTTTTTCCATATTGAACTACTAGATGATTTTTCTAATATTTGAACATCATCAACAATGGAACTATCATGATTTTTATTATGTTCTACAACCGTTTTAAGATTATATTGACAGTTTGAGGCACTGAAAAACAGTACTAAAGATACTATATATAATTTCATATAATTATTATATTTTTTGCAACAATTTTACCTCCATTATATTGTACACCAATGCAACCTGGCATCCAAATATAAATAGTCATGCAATTGAACAATTGCATGACTATTGTAAATTATTAAATCATATTAAAAAAACAGTGTGAAAACATATTTAATTTTCAAATGTACCAATAAAAATATCGCTAACATACTCTTCCTTACAAGTATCAGGAATATATTTTTCAGGAATCCACCTACTGAATATGCACATTCCAAACAAATAACATTTTTTCTATATAGAAATTCCTATATAATACAACCCTCCTCCACATCTATTATAAGTCAATACTTTATCACCATCTGAAAAATGAATTCTAAGTTCAAATGGATAGATAAAAACATGAGAATAATCATTTTTATCACTATAAAAAACCCCATAAACGGCCAGCGATAAGGAAACCATTATCCAAGCACCAATAATCATTCCAACAATCATCAGTATTTTTTCATATTATTTATATATGATTATTCTTTGCATTTTGCATGTCAATAATATTCTATGTAGATATTACTCTCCACGTTTGATAAACAGAATTTTTTACAACTACTATCAAGAAATACTAATAGAAAATCATCAAAAGTCACAGAATTACTTTTTTAATTTCGTTACATTATATTTTACATATATAAATTTTGTAATTAAATAAATATCTGATAAGAAGCACCCGGTAAGTTGCAGCTTACCGGGTGTCCAAAAGAATCTCTACTTGGCTATGTCATTCATTAATGATGAAAAATTATTGGTCTATATATTTCCCTCACTATGCATTCAATTCTAAAAAATATCGTTAATTTTCAAAGAAATAATATCAATTAAATATAAATTTAAAGAGACTTCCTTTTTTGCAAACAGCGAATACCTATAAATTTTAAAATTTTATTCAGCATACATCCATATTTATATTCATAATATTTTTCTCCATATCTAGATACTGGATAGATAATACGATCAAAAAAGTTAACATGAAATTCCATAGATATATTCACATTAAATTTTTCCAAAATAAAATTAATTTCATCAATATTTTTCTCTGTTACAATAATATCAATATCTTCGTTTTCAAGTGAAAAAAGAATGTGCTGATTACTATCAATATCCAGACTATCGTCCTCCCACCACTCAACAATATAATCTATTTTTTTATTTTTAATTTTATTAATCAAATTTTTGTCCATTTCATTTACATATTTTATTAATTATCCATTCTCCTGTTTCCGATCCTGCTACTGCACCAAGGAACGCTCCTATAGCTACTGTAACAGCATTAAATCCATATGAACCTAAAACCGCCCCCGAAGCTGCCCCTCCTAAAATACCCCCACCAAAGCGGCCACCAGACTGCAAAATCGCTCTTTCCCTTTGATCGACAGGAGTATTCCATATTGTATATATTTCTATGCCAGCAGAAAACAGAATTATCCCTCGTCCTCCATGTTTCATAATTTTTCCAGCAACAGTAACTTTCGGATTAGTTTTTGATGGATTCGATTTTTTGTCAACAAATCCATTTGATTTCCTTTGATTTAGAATTAATTCTGTAATAGCTTTACCTAAAATAGTCTGTTTCTTTCTAAATTCAAGTTTAATTGAATCTCGAACCTTACTTGCTTCTTCTCTTGAAAAACCACTCAATTCTAATTTCTGTACTATTTTATCATAATCCACTCTTAATGCGCCAGTCCTTTCAACCTCAACTGCAACAACAAAAACAAGAGGATTACTTTTTTCAATTATATTCTCTACTTTTATACTAACATTTCCTTTAATTGGAAAGCCAACATTATTCTTTCCATTATTAGAAGGGGAATAATTAGGATTTGATTTATAAGATACGTTAAAAGGAGAAGATCCATATGTCCCATTAATAATACCCCCCATTCCTCCATCTATTAAACCTACTAAATCAATATTGATGATACCATTATTATTAACGAACGCGAACAAATTCCAGCTTCCCTGTTCCATGATGGGATCCCTGCTGATCCACCTGCCGTCGTGCGGATTGAGATGCCGGTAGTTGTAGTAGATGAGGCCGAGCTCGTCGTCCATGTATTCGCTAGAGAAGCGGAATTTGTTCTCTTGCGCCATGTTGCCTTCCGACGTGACCAGCCCTCCGTACGGACGGTATTCGTACAGGGCGCGGCGTCCGCGCGCTTCCCCGAAGAGGGAAGTGACGTTCTTCATCGCGTCATGCATGCAGTAGAGATGCTCCTTCACCTGCGTCCCGTTCGCCTCCCAGCGCGTCATGGCCAGGACGCGCGTGGCTTCCGGTTCCGAGGGGTCCCAGAGGTAGCTGCGCACAAGCGCCGGCGTTTCCCCGGTCAAGTCGCACTCCGCCACCTGCAGGTAGTTTCAGTAGAATTATAGACAACGTCCATCATTTCTTCTAAAAGGAGAGTCGCCGAGCATATCCAGTATTTTCTTCCCGTAGCTGAATCGGTTGAGATGTCTTTTCATAATAATCTTTTTGATCATTTCACAATAGGGAGCCTCTTCTTCTTGCATGTTCATATAAAACCATAAAAAATCCCACCCATTTTTATCATCTGGGAAATGTTCTATATAATTTTTCGCTGCCAAGTCAAAAATATCCGCCCTGCTTAAAATAGCCTCTCCGTATGCATTGTTTTGAAGCAGAGATAAAATATCTTTATCTTTACTCGATAAGCGGATATATGGAATAATAACTCTATTTAAATAACTATCGTCATCCTGATGTACCATGGACAGCATTTCCAGATACCGTCCGTTGCGGACTTGTTTGAATTCTTTCTTTAACATTTTCTCCCAATTCGCAGAATGAATGATATAACTCGCCAATTGCTGCTTCTGTTGCAGCGATAAGTTCATTATTCTTTCCTCTGCCTTAATATATATCGAATCCTTGGGAAGCTTTTCCATATCGTAAACGGGTATTGGCTGCGGAGGCTGTATCACCGGTACCCCTCCTTGATGGCAAGATGAGAAAAATACGACCGGAAATAAGAAAAAGTATAATATTTTGCTAAAAATCATATTCTTTATATATGGAAACATGGACATCAAGTTCCTGCTTGAGCATTTCAATATTGCTGCTACTTCGTCAAGGATTTTCTCAAAACTATTAGCAGATTCATAGCATTTTTACAATGGTCAATATCTTTGATAGGAAGCATCGCTTTATAAAAATCAACAAAAAATCACTATTAAAACAAAGCAATCATCATTTATGTAAAAAAGCTCCTTCCGATAAACAGAAGGAGCTTTTATAAAATTAAACAGTTTTCATGTATTAATTAAATAAAATGAAAAATATTAGATTTTATTTAATTTGTTCCATATTCTGTTTATGCCACAAGCTGTTTTGCCATTCACATATTAGTTTCCACAGTCTTTCTCTATCTGTATAGGAAAAATCAGCATCATAATCATAAAGGATTATTACGGTCAGGGTACATTCTTTTCCACAGTATGTAGCATAGATATGATGATCGGGAAACTGATCAGAGAGTGTTTGATTAAATTTAGACAATTCCTCAATCTTTACATTTCCTATTATTAAAGGAGGATCATAGCTAAAGACATATGTATCGTCGATCTCTCCTAGAAGAGGAGATCTCTTATAATATTTATCAAAAAACAGAAAAGAAGCAAATACTGAAACAACAACAATAATACAGTATATAATATATTTTTTCATCATATCATTTTAATAAATCGATAATTACTCAAAAAACAAAACTTCTTCTCTTCTGACATTAGCCCCAATTATGATAATATCATAAAAATTCAAATTGTCATTCTAAATTTTTATCGGAATTATTTACTCTAATCTTGTTTCATTGATCTTCCCTCATCGGAGCAATCTGAAATATAACCGCGCATAAAAGCCAGTATTTCCTTAATTAATTCGTACTTCGCTATCTGCAAACACCCTTAATAGAGAACTACCAAAATTGTTTTTACTCTCTTTATAGTACGGCATTCCATATAATCAAAATAAAGAAAAGAACAAATACAGTATTTTACTTGAAAATTTTCATGAAATGTCACCTCTGAAAGATCAGAGGTGACAAAATTAAATTTTTTTAATATACTTATTCTTTTTTTAATAGAAAAAACACGCTATTTAAATAGTCCTTTCAATCCTTTATACATCAAGAAAAAAAACGTGTGAACAAAAAGAGGAATGCATCCATAATCCAATAATAAGGGAATAGATTCGTATTCTTCCATATCTATTCCAGAAAGATTCATAGCTAAATAGATTGCACCCCCACCCAACAGAGGAATGCAAGATGATTTTTCGGATTTTATTACAAAGGATTTAAAAAATATTATCCAATTATATAAACTAACAATACTTCCAAAAACAACTAATATCCAAAATAAAATTATATTAATTACCATTTTTTATTAATTCTAATTAAGGTTTATAAATTCTTTGTTTAGCAGGAACGAGTAATTTTATAGCCCCATCAATTCCTTTTCCTCCCGGACATTCGATGGACTTTTTAGGAACGATATACGATTGGACTTTCCAAGGAGGAGAAAATTTATTCCCCATTCCTGGCTGCCATTTTCCAGACCAAATATAATTCCATAATGTTGGCTCTCCTTCCATGACCCAAGTATTAGGTTTTAATTCAGCTCCCCATCTAGATACAGTAGTTACTTCAACATTTTCGGCTTCTACTATAACTGTTGGACAACAAGATTTCACAGGAGTTGATAATGCTTTTGCCCCTAATGCAATTTCTGCACCCGTAGCAATATTTTCGGAGAATTGCGGAGAAACACCAACTGCCTTTGCAGCACTAGTTATTGCTTCATGTGTCATTGTTGAATTATATTCTCCAGTAATAAGAACCCTAAGACCAGCTTGGGCAACATCACTTCCATGCACATATAAAATAGCTCCAATGACTTTAGACATTGCTGTAGGCTCTGGAGCCAAAAGACCTACAGATCCTGCAGTTGCTTCAAATCCACCTCCCATTACCTGTAAAGCTCCTTGAAGCCTTGTAGTAATATTATATTTTTCAATAGTTTTTGCAACAACAATTACCTTTCGTTTTATACCTTTCCACAAAACTTTAGTCAAATTCTTTTTTTTTGAATTTGATGGTGCTGATGATGGTATTCTTAATGATTCGTATCCAGTAGTACCTGTCCAAAATCCACCAGGAGGAGGAATAGTGCCAAGATAATCAACAACGAGGTGAGAATTATTTTTTAAAGATAAATACAAATTCCAGCCGCCCTGTTCCATGATGGGATCCCTGCTGATCCACCTGCCGTCGTGCGGATTGAGATGCCGGTAGTT
>ENA-UPWK01000096-UPWK01000096.1-human-gut-metagenome-genome-assembly--contig:-NODE-96-length-91514-cov-4.785492_pt1 | contig 91514 bp, 88 predicted proteins | sample MGYA00250048_ERZ773373 | MGnify/ENA primary metagenome ERZ773373 (study PRJEB29103, sample SAMN06112059) | human gut metagenome | biome: human gut; feature: ankylosing spondylitis patient; material... | reverse complement strand
TATGAATCCTTTCTGCCATTTGCGGACGGTAACGCTTTGTGAGTATACCGGCTACAATGGGAAGGCGAGTGGGAAGTAGGTATTATAATCCAATAAACCTTCGACCAGAATTGAAATTTATCGGCATTGGCGCTTGTTTTTGGAAGCAGATGTGAGGTGAGTTTCATGTCAAAACTTAAACCATTACGGGTAGAAAGCCTCATTAATTTTCGGGATGGAACCCCACATACGTCCTTCGACTTCTTGAGCCTTGAAGAAGGTCGTCAGATTGAACTTAGAAAAGAACTCACCCGCTGCTATCGGCATGGGGAGAAATATCTTGTCTGTGGCTATTGCCGAGGGCCGCTCTGCCTGAAAGGTGGATCAGACCAAGGCAACAAGCAACGGCTTCATTTTTTTCATCTTCCTAGCCCTGAATCTGAAAGTTGCCCCTTGCATCGCGGAGAAAAAATCTCCAAGGATGTCATGCGCGCCATCATCTATGATGGAGTTAAGGAAAGTCCTTGCCACAAAGAGATGAAAGAAACCATCGGGAGCATTCTTTCACGGGATACCGGCCGCTGTCGTGATGTTTATATAGACGAGCTTTTTAAAAGGCGTCTTCCGCAGGAACGTTACAAACCGGATGTCCAAGGGTACTATCTCGATAAAAATATCATCTTTGAAATTCAAATTTCTTCCGACTTCATAACCGTTATCCAAGCCAGGGAAGAATATTACCAGAGTAAAGGAGCCTATCTGATTTGGGTGTTCAACGCATTTTCTACAGATTCGTACCAACAGACGTTGGCGCAGAAAGATATTTTTTATGGGAATAACAGGAATGCTTTTTGCCTAACAAAAGAATGTGTCAAATTATCCTATCAGCACAACAAACTACACTTACAGGTATTTTATCAAGAACCTTCATTAGTGAACGACCAGATAAAACTTATTTCACCTCCTCCAAAAATTATCACACTTGAAGATATAAGATTCAATAATGACTGCACAGCATTTTTCTATGATTTTAAAGAGAACTATAAGAAGTGCGAACTAGAACTTGAAGCAATACAGGAGGAGCGTAAAAAGGAACGTGAAAGAGAAGAGCACCGCGCTCTATTGCTTGATCTTGCAGATAAGATGCAAAACTCTCCATATTGGGAACGGCAGGAATTTTTTCGAGAAAAATGCGGCTTGGACTTTGAATATAGTAACCCATCTGGCCTTATCCAGTATGTAGCTTCTGCGATAAAAGGGAGGCCAACCTTTATAGGAGGTGATAACAACAAATCACTCTACAGGAATACCCTTAATAAAAATAACCGACAGGTGCGAAGATTCTTCTGTTATTTTCATGCCGTAGCAAGAAAAACCAAGTTTTATAAAGATATACCTGTTGATCTTGCAAAAAAGATTAATGATGCTTTGGTAGAGCTACAAGAGAAAAAACATAAGTCGGACTATTTCCCAGACAGACGATATGAGTCCGTCCTTAAGGTATTTTTCCCTAAGGCACACCAGGATTTCAAAATTCTCATGTGGGAACTTGGCCTAGAAGAATAAGGTGAGTTATTCATTGGTGTTGCGTGACATCACCCTGGCCGCATTAGCGACCAATTCCACAAGCGCTTCCTGTCCGTCAGCAGGAAGCGTTTTCAATATATCAGCTATGCTGGCAGCCCTCTCTTCCGTGGCTTCGTCATTGGTACGAAACAAATAGGCCACAGTGCATTGCAGGTTATCGGCAACGTCCTGCAAGCGGCCCATCTTCGGCGCGATGCGTCCCTTCTCCATTCTTGCCATTGCATCCTGGCTGATCTCCAGTCGATCAGCCAGTTCTTTTTGACTGAGGCCAAGCCTCCGTCGCCTCTCGGATATATTTTCACCAACAATCACAGCCAGTTTATTGGTAGCCATAGAATCCTCTCGTGAATTTTTGCAACTGTGCATAATCTCACGAATAGGAATTCCCTTTAACTGATTAAAAATCTTATTAATCGACTTTTTAATCTTAATCATGTAAGCTACAACTGCATACCGCAGGAGGACAACGCCATACATGCGGGCTGTACGCACAGGATGCCTCTCTATTTGGTGGGGGTTGTTGCTTTTTTTGCTGTGCCTCACGGCATGGCCGAAATCGGACGCCGAAGCAGACACGCACTTCGAAGTGGCTTTCTCTCCGAATGGCGAGTCCCTCCAACTTATCTTGAGAGGCATCGCAGCCGCCGAAAGGGAAATACTGGTCGCCGGATATTCCTTCACCAGCAAACCCATAGCTAAAGCGTTGCTGGCGGCGCACAAGCGCGGAGTGGTCGTGCGCGTAGTGGTGGACGCCAAAAGCAATACCGGCAGGTACACAGCGGCGAACTTTCTCGCCAACTATGAGGTCCCTGTCAGAAAGAATGGCAATTACGCCGTCATGCACCACAAATTTATGGTCATTGACGGCGAGCATGTTCAGACCGGCAGTTTCAATTACAGCGCGGCGGCCGTTTCTCGGAATGCTGAGAATGTATTGATGCTCTGGAACATGCCGGAACTTGCCGGAATATATACGCGGGAATGGCAACGTCTATGGGACGAAGCCATACCGATGCCTCCGGCATATTAACCGTTTGGGGAGGAATAGAGGATGAGGGGCATTGTGAAAAGCATCTGGGTATTATGCCTGCTATTGTCATCCTGCCTGATAGCGCAGGCAGGAGAGCCGTTCCCATGCCGATTCGATTCGTACTTTGCCGGAGAACTGGAAAGCGCGGAGGATAGGCCGGAGGGCTACCATATTGAGCTTCTGGCCGGTGGGGACAGCATGGAGTACCTCGTCCCGCAGTCTGCCCCGGAATATTACGACACAGCACAATTCGTTCAAAAAGCGTAACAAGCAAGCACGGCACCGGAAGGCGCATTCCTGCTGAACAATAATACCATCTGCGGTTTCACGCCTTTGTTCAGAGATGAAGTTGTCGTGAAATCCCATAGGCGTGATGGAGATAGATATATTCTCTCCGTATGCACTGATGAAACCTCAAATTGCTATATGTTACGGATTAGTGCCGGAAGTCCTCTGTTTAGCGATGCTGAAAATATCATCAGCATAATGAGTTCTGCTCCAACGGGAGTGGAATTCAATGACAAGTATGAAATGATGGGAACATACAGACTTGATGCCTCCCTGCAATCATATCGAAAAGCTCTCCCCAATAACTTCGGTGAACGCTTCGGGGACAGGATGCGCACCGATAACGAGGAATGGCGCGATCCGAGATACGGTCTGATATTCAAGCTACGGCAGCTATAGTGAGGGGATCGGCATGAAACGTCTCTTACGGCTGTTGCTCATCTTGATTGTTGTCGTTTGGTCAGGTGGGACCACTCTGGCCCAAGACCTGAACGCCATCATGTGGCAAGAAGGAATTTTGTTTGGCAGGTTTTCCGTTTGTTTTGCGGACAACAGCAATGTGGACCGCAATTTAGGCCGCACGTTCACAGATGCATATATTCGCTGGTATCAGGTCAACAATCCGCGCATCGACATGAAAGTTCCTGTTTCCATGTTTGCTAACGGCCTTCATGCTGGTGCTGCCGAACAACAAAAATTGGGGGCTGAGGGCTGTGACGCCGTACACCAGCGCATCAGCCATATCGGACAGGTTATCGGCGTTCGTATTCCTGATGTGTCCCGGCAACCACAAGCCCAGAGCAACCATCCTTCGGCCAGCGCCGTACCGGCGGCAGCCCCTATACTCCTATGGCACTCCAACACTGGTTGGGTGCAGGGGATGTGCTCGTATCAACTGACCTTTGACGGCCAAGGCGTTTTCTTTGAAAGCGCAACCGGTATTGAACAGCTCTCTTTATCAGTGGATGTCTTTGATGCCCAAGGCAACCGGCTCGCCTCCGATACCCTGCACACGGAACCTTTTGCGGACAGTGACGCGACACGTACCACAGTCAGTTATTGGGAGGGAGACTGCGAAGCCAAGCGCATCGTTATTTGGAAGGCGGAAGCTGTTATTGACGGCGAGACAGTGGATTTATTGAAAACAAACAGGCTGAAAATTGAAGACAGTCCTCTAAAAGAGGCTGTCGAACTCGCCATCAAACAGTAATCTGGGAGGAAGTATGAGCGATACTGAAAACAGCAAACCGGGATGCTTGGTAGCAATTTTTGGTTTTTTGTTGCTTTTTTACACCATATACACACCTGTTTATTTTTTGATCCTCAATGACGAGGTTGACGCCGTACAGGAGGCGTCTTTGCTCGACTTTATTTTTACTCCTCCAAAGCTCATGCTTGAAGCGGCAAATACCAAAGGGAATCTCAATGAACTTGACAGACTCATAGAAAATTGCCGCGACGATGTAAAAAAGAACATGAATATTGATATCGGTCAATCTTTTGAAGATGCTCTCGCAGATAATACTCGTATTACAAGAGTCAATTTTTATGAGGCTGGAAATCATGGTTCCGCTGCAAGAGTCATAACAGAGTTTGATATACAGGATGTTGGCAGAGTAAAGATAGTCAGTCTTGTGGTTCCACGCTCATTTTTTAAGGTCGGACTGACACAGTTCGTTAAGATAGATACGCTGTCTCTCAATAATGAATGGGTAAGTAACCCGGAAGTCTTCATTGCAAAGTATATATATGGGATAAATAATGAAAAGACGCTGAAAGCAATGTCGGATATGCTCCGGCAAATGCCGCGTTAGGTGAGACGATGAAAGCCCTGGCTGGTATTATCCTGCTCCTGATTATAGCAGATTTCAGCGTTTTTTTTGAATTGGCGGGTTTCATGATTCTATTGCTCTTTGTTGGCTGGCTTGCCAAAAAGTGACTACAACCTGATACATGGAGAGATTAACAAATTTCAAATATATATAATGCATTGAAAGGGTACAGCTTTCATCAGCCCGCTGGCGCGTATTGCGTCGGCGGGTTTTGTCATTCTTTTTTGGAGGCATTATGGAACACACTCCCTATTGTTCAACGGAAATCACGGAACTTGCCAGAGCCATGCTCAAAGTGTAGGCGGATCTGCAACCGGCTCTCAAGGATCGGGAAAACACCTTTTCCCATTCACGTTACGCAACCCTCAACTCAGTCATGGACGCTTGCCGTGAAGCTCTCATCAGCAATGGCATCTGGCTTGCTCAATACCCTGTGCCTGTGGAAGCCGGGCATATGGGGCTTGTCACCAAACTGACCCACGCCGAAAGCGGGCAATGGCAATCGTCGCTCATGGTCATGCCCCTCCCAAAAGCGGACCCGCAGGGCTACGGCAGTGCCTTGACCTATGGCAGGCGCTACGGTCTTTCAGCGTTGCTCGGCATAGTCACAGAGGAAGATGATGACGGCATTGCGGCTGGAACGGATTCTGCCGGGCAGACCAAACGGAAACGTCAAACACGACAACAAGAGACTCCTATCGCTATCGGAAACAAACCAACGACTGAAGCAAAATCACAGAACCAATCTGAGGAGCATATCCTTCTTGCAACCATGCCCAAGCTTGACGGCATCATCTATAGCCTGACCACAACCCAGGACGGTAAAACCTGTATTGTGGCTTCAGGCAATACCGCCAATAAGAAGCACATTCTCTCGCAAGCCGGTTTCAAATACAGCGAGCAACGCAAAATCTGGTGGCGTTATGCAGAGGTCGCATGACGCCACAATCATCACATCCATAAAAAGACTCGTTTCGTACACGCGGAGCGGGTCTTTCTTTTTTCGGAGAAATTCATGTACGAATTGTGTTCTCTTTTGAAGCAGGGATTACAGGCTTCCAGCCATGCACGCACGACACTCAGTTTGGGTGATCGAAGTAAGTATGTCGGTCTTTCCGATATTGGTAAAGCGGCTGACTGTCTGAGGACTGCCGTGGCGGGCAAGGTGTACCTGCCTCAAACACTGGTAACAGCAACCTCATGCTCTCCCGATACATTTCTGCGAACCATGCGGATGCAACGCGGACACTGGTTTGAAAACGGTATTACCGAGGCGTTTCACGCAACAGGTATACCGGTTTTGCATCAGATGGGCATTCATACCCGCTACCACCAGACCCCAATTATCGCGCATCTGGATTTGGTGCTTGTCACCGGCGGCAACGCTCCCCATGTGCAGGTTGTGGAGGTGAAAAGCTGCGAGCACATTCCCGATACGGCGTATGCCGCGCACGAGGTGCAGCTCTCCGGACAAATTGGACTTCTGAATGCTCTCTGGAGCCAGCCCTGTTTCATGGTCCAGCCCGGACAGCTCCGAACCTTCCCGGATTTGGTGCGGCATGTCTGCAATATTGCTTTGCCGGAGCAGGCGGAAAACGTCGCCATCGAAGGCGCCATCCTTATGCTGTCCATGAACGATGTCAAAGTATTCGGTTCCTACACCCCCAACAAAATCATGTTGGATGTCTGCCTGAATCTTGCGGAAAGCATCTGGCAAAACGCGGAGCAAGTTCGCAACGGAAAACTGAATCTGAACCAGATTCCCACAACCAAAGGCTGGCATCCGCTCTGCGATTCCTGCGAATGGAATGCGGATTGTCCCCGATTTGACGGATTGACCGCGCCGGAGATGGAGCAGGATTTGCTTGAACTGCAATCCCTCAAAGACGCACGGGACACGGCTGCAACTCGTATCCGGGAGATGGAAGACAAGATGAAACAAATCTTTCGGGGAATCGGTACCGGCCGGGATTGGATCAGTGCGGTCACGCATCGTTTCCGCGTGGGAGTCTGCGAGGGCCGGAAGACCCTGGATAAGGACCGCCTGCTCACGGCGCTCGCACCCTACCTGTCGGCGGATGAGTCGGAAGCCGTCATACAGGCCGGATATAAAACCGGCGAACCCTATGAACGGCTGTATGTCAGCCCTGTCAACAAAAGCATCTGAAAGGAGCCGTTATGTATTACGCTATTGATGAAAACGCTGCCCGCATAGCCCACAATATGAACAGCTTTTATGCTTTCCAGCAAGGCAAGGTTACTGAAGAATATCGGAAACTGGTTGATGCGGCAGCCGCGCTTGCCGCTGAAAAGAAAAACTGTGTTGATTCCATGTTCCATGCAAAAATCGACGCCCTTCTGGATGCTTACTCCCGAAAACTTGCCGACTGGTATAACAAGGGCTTTGCCATCGAGAGCCGTTGCCCTTCGGTGATGATAGCGGGTCCGAGTAATTTTCCTATCCGCAAAAAGGAAAAACAGAACGCCGCACGAGACAAGCACATGCGGGACTATGAGAGGATCAAAGCTCTCTTGACTAAAATAACCGCCACAGGGACGGGCAGCATACGTTCTGACGACCCGGATGCTCTTGCGAAGCTGAAAAACAAACTTGCCTCTCTGGAACAGAGTCATGCGGACATGAAGGCCGTCAACGCTTACTATCACAAGCATAAAACGCTTGATGGCTACCCCGGCCTTACCGAGGAAATGCGGCGCGCTTTGGAAAGATATACGGGCATGGGATTCATCCCGACCTATCGCCTTTCCTACAACCTCGCGGAAATCAAGCGGGTGAAACAACGCATCGCCGAGCTTGAGCGCCGTGCTGAAAATCCCTTTCAAGGCTGGATGTTTGACGGCGGCGAAGTGGTTGCCAATGCCGAAGCGAATCGTCTGCAAATCATTTTTGCCGATAAACCCGATGAAGCGCTTCGCGGCCTGCTCAAAAAGCGCGGTTTCAAATGGTCGCCACGCTTCCATGCGTGGTAACGGCAACTAACCAGCAATGCCGTCCATGCAGCAAAAGAGATTCTGACAGCGAATCTGTAGTAACACCCTCTGCAAGGAGAGAAATACAATGTCAGAAAGAATGTGAATACTCAAACTGACTGTATAGCTTTCCGTACAACTTCAGGATGACTTGCCGCTATCTTCAATAAAGTACGTGCTGCCCCTGAAGGTTCTCTTCGTCCCTGTTCCCAATCGTGCAAAGTCCGCACAGAAATACCCAACATAGCGGCAAATTGTTGTTGTGACATTTTAAGCTGTGTCCTGGCATCCAAGGACAAACGCTGCTCCGCGCTGATAGTATCTTCGGTTACATTGCCCATCTTGTCCGTAATGCGTCGTATCAGGGAACCGTCAGGCTGAGGCAGGAGTTCAGTCTTGCGCGCGGGACGCAACATCTCCCCGCTGGGATCGTCCAGCATCTGCCGCAAAAGTTCAGTTGTCTTACTCATCGTAATGCTCCTTGAGCTTGCGTAGCCATTGGCGCGGCACATCATCAAGTTCATTCTTGCCATAGGCCGCTACCAGAACAATCTGCCCGGCTTCTGTCCGCAAGAAATAGATCACCCGCGCACCGCCGCGTTTGCCCTTACCCTGGACTTTCCAGCGAAGTTTACGGCAACCGCCTGTTTCAGGGATCACATCCCCTGCTTCAGGACGCCGGCATAAGTACCACTGTAATTCCAGAAACTGTTCATCCCCAAACAGTTCATCACGCACAGCGGCAAAAGGAACAAGCTCTATGAATTCATAGTACATGGCCTCTCTATACGGCAATGCCGTATAAAATACAAGCACAATTTTCAGGAGGATTTTTCTATGGCGGATACCATCGCCATTCTGCAATCTCTTCAACCCGCAGCCTTCGACGCCGGAACCGTGTTCAGCGGCGCGCCTTCGGACAAGATGGTCAAAGAATTCACAACGTCCCATACCGTTTATTTCGACTGTTGGTATGCTCGCGTGAATCTTGACAACTCCCAAAAACAAGATATTCTTAAAACAAGGAATCCTTGTTTTTCATTCCAAAAGGAGAGCCTATGCTCGCTAAAATTACCACAAAGAACCAGCTCACACTCCCCAAGGCTGTTATGCAGCAAATCGGCAAACCGGAATATGTCGATGTCGCGCTTGAAAACGGACGCATCATTCTCACCCCCATGCAGGTGCAACCCGCTGACTCCGTGAGGAAAAAGCTGGCGGCACTCGGCATCACGGAACAGGATGTGGAGGATGCCGTCACCTGGAGCCGGGGGATACAGGCATGACGCCTGTCCGGGTCGTGCTGGACACCAACTGCCTGGTGTCCGCGCTCATCTTCTCACACGGAAAAGCCGGACAGTTACGCGCCGCATGGCAACGCGGAGACATTGGTCCCATCGTCTGCCGGGAAACCGTAACCGAGTTGATCCGTGTACTTGGATACCCCAAGTTCAAGCTTGAGCAGGAGGATATTGAAAAACTGCTCGCGGATATACTTCCGTGGGCCGAAACTGTGGCAATAAACAACCGCCATAATGTTGCGGAGTTGCTGCGCGACAAGGATGATGCTGTTTTTATTCATCTGGCCCAAGCCTCAGGTGCGGCTTTTCTGGTTTCAGGAGACAAACACCTCTTGGAACTGCGTGGCATATACCCTGAGTTGCATGTTGTTTCACTTGTTGAATTTATGGAACGAGTCGGTATAACCAGTTAAGCTTAATAACAAAGAATCTCATGAACGGCACGTCCTTTTGGATGTGCCGTTTTCATTTTGGAGGAAAAATGGAGAACACCATTGCTATCCTGCAATCGTTGCAACCCGCAGCCTTCGACGCCGGGACCCTGTTCAGCGGCACGCCTTCGGGCAAAATGGTCAAGGGCTACGCAGTCCCGTCGCTGTTCACTCCGGCTGTTGACGGGAACTACATCTTCCACGAACAGAGCCGGGACATCGTGGTCTGGTTCATTGACACATCCGATCCGCTCTATGTTTACGGGCCGACCGGCTGTGGCAAGACGACTATCATCAAGCAACTCGCGGCCAAGCTCAATTACCCGGTGTTTGAAGTCACCGGCCACAGCCGATTGGAGTTTCCGGAACTCGTCGGGCATCACGTTGTGCGCCAAGGGAACATGGAGTTTGAATACGGCCCTCTGGCCTTGGCAATGAAGTTCGGAGGATTGTTTTTGTGCAACGAGATGGACTTGCTCGAACCATCCACAGCCGCAGGGCTGAACGGCATTCTTGATGGACAGCCGTTGTGTATCCCGGAAAACGGCGGCGAGCTTGTCGTGCCGCACCCCATGTTCCGATTCGCGGCCACGGCCAACAGCAACGGCGGTAGCGATGAAACCGGCCTGTATCAAGGCGTGTTGCGTCAAAATCTCGCACTGATGGACCGCTTTGTACTTTGCGAAGTGACCTATCCCAGAGCCGAAGCCGAAGAATTATTGCTGGAAAAAACGGCTCCGCAACTCCCGGATGGTGTTCGCAAAAAGATGGTGGAATACGCCAATGAAGTACGAAGGCTGTTTATGGGGGAATCCGGGAACAGCTACCACACCGGCAGCATTGAACTCACCTTCAGTACACGCTCTTTGCTCCGGTGGGCTGATTTGACCATCCGCTATCAGCCGTTGGCGAATCAGGGCATTCAGCCGGTGGCCTACGCGCTCGACAGGGCCTTAGGATTCAGAGCCTGCAAAGAAACGCGAGCCATGCTGCATGAACTGGTGCAGCGCGTCTTCACACAACAGGGGAAGAAATCGGGGGAGTGAACGGAGGCGACTCTACCGCACAGGATGAAGCCGCCTCTCACGGTTGGTATCCGGTCAATCAGCTTAAGGCTCCTCCCGTTCTCCAACGCCTGGATCAGCTTATCCCCTTCGTACAGAGCGACCCTGACTTTCTGCTCACCCTTCCCGAATACCCTCGTATCGTCCTGGAAAGCCCTTCCGTGTCAGGCGGCAAGTTCTGGCTCGGCGTAGCGATGGAAAACGGTTTGTCGGTCAGGTGGGGCAAGATGGGAACGCAAGGCACCCTGAAGCATTTCCCGCTGGATCGCTGCAAGAACAAGAGCCCCCTCCTGGAACTCAAGCGCCGATTCATGAGCAAAATGAACAGCGGCTATAATCTTAATCTGCAAGAAACAAGATTGCCGTAAGGAGAAAAAACATGACGACAGACATCGCTGTTCTTGACCACCTGGTTGTGGTCAATCTCGATATCCACATCTGGACGGCCAGAAAGAAGCTCGTTCCACTCGATTTGGGTGGAGCGGAGCTTCCACCCGAAGACCTGGCCTCGCTCGGCAGCAAGCGCATCTGCAATCCCGACGACCTGCGCAGTTTCGGCACTCTCAAAGCTCGCGCTGTGAACCTGTTGGAAGGCAACGGGATACGCTTCCTCAGCGGATGGGCTGTGCCGGATACGCGCCTGCCGGAGATTATGCGGGAACTTGCCGTAATCCGTGACGAGTTCAATACGGCCAAGGACGCTTTTCTGCTACGTTATGACCAGTCCGTGCAAGACTGGATCGCCAAACATCCGCAATGGGGCAGCATTATTGCCGGTTCCACGGTCAGCGAGGAATACGTCCGTTCGCGTATTGATTTTCGTTGGCAGGTATTCCAGGTGGCGCAACCTGCGGCTGTAAACGCTACACAGAACCTTGACAACCTCAACGACGACATCGGCCAACTTGGTGATACGCTCTTTGACGAGGTAGCCAAGGCAGCGGGTGAAGCTTGGACCCGCTGCTATGCCGGAAAAACGGAAATCACCCGCAAGGCGCTGTCTCCCCTGAAATCCATCTACGACAAGCTTATGGGCCTGACCTTCGTGGAACCGCGAGTCGCGCCGGTGGCGGAACTGCTGGGTACGGCTTTTCGCAGCATCCCCAAACGGGGAGCCATTACCGGCAGCATCCTGCTCATGCTGCAAGGTCTGGTGTCCTTGCTTCGGAATCCGGAGGCGCTCATGGAACACGGCCAGATGATTCTGGATGGACGCAAGAACAGCCACAAGATTCTGGAGTCGTTGCTCCTGGCCGAGTGCGCCGCGCAGGTGGAAGCAGAAGGCGATGCCGAAGCGGAAGAAAACGGACTGGATGAACCACTCTTTGACGGTGCGGCTTTGCCACCGGTTATCGAGAGTTGCGGATTATGGTAACGGACACGCCACACGAACCCGGAAGCCCTTTGAGCACTGCGCTTGGAGGGCTTTCTTTTTGGAGAAACCTATGAATCCCAAACACATCATCAAATCGCTGCCCCTGCTTGCGTCCGTCCTGGGCCGCAAGTACGGGATACAGGTACGCATCGGCGGTGACAACGCCTTCACCAACGGCAATGTGATCCAGCTTCCGAGTCTGCCTCTGGACTGCGACGAAACCTTGCTCGGTCTGGTTAGAGGTCTAATTGACCACGAATCCGCGCACATCCGTGACACCGACTTTGACGCCTTGAAAGCAACCAATCTGATTCCGCTGGAGAAGCACATTTGGAATACCATAGAGGATTGGAGGGTTGAAAATGTTCTCTCCGCAATTTATTCGGGCTGCCGCGAGAACTTCCAATGGCTCATCAAGCACTTCTTCCTCCCGAAATCTAAGAAGCGCAAGCGTAAGGAACACACACCTGATCCGGCCATGCTCATCCTGGAATGGCTGCTCATTACCGTGCGCTCCTGGGATGTCGCGGAACTGAACGAGGAGCGTGATTACCTGCGAGCATCGGCTGAAATCCACTATCCCGGTCTGACCCGTGAGATTGAACCATTTCTCCGGCTGATTCCACAAAACTGCGCCAGCACACTGGAAGCTTTCGGTTTCGCCTGTGAAATCTCAAAAATCATCAGAAAATATGCTCGGTTCATGGAACAGCAACAGAGCCAGCGGCAAAGCCAAGCGGGACAGGGAGCTTACAACGCCTCATCAGAAGCGTCATCAGACCCGTCCGGTCAGACGGACCCGGCGCAAGCTCTGCAAAGCCTGCAAAAGATCCTTTCCGCAGACGCTGACGGCGGCATGTTCCCCGGCGACATCGGGGACAAGCTCAAGGAGGCCATTGTCGACGCTTGTGGCCAGCAAGGAGAACACATTCAGGTAGCGGTAGTGACCCGCAAGCCTACCGGAAAACTGGCGCAAAATGATTTGGACAACTCCCGCCAGAGCACCACGGCCCTGCGGACCAGGCTTCAGGCGTTAATGCAGAGTACTCGTTCCGTCAGGAATCACAGCGGCTATGTGGGTGCGCTCAACATCCACAAGCTGCACAGCTTGGCAGCCGGAAACGCCAAGGTCTTCTTGCGCAAGGGTGAACGGGTGGGAGTGAATACCGCCGTACACATCCTGATCGACAGTTCCCGCTCCATGAACGGCAAGGATATACAGCTCGCATGCCAAGCCTGCTTTGCCGTCGCGTCGGCGTTGCAGAGTATCAAGGGCATCAGCGTCGGCGTCACCACCTTCCCCGGAGAGCGCGGTGTGTATGAAGGTTCTCAGCGGGAACATTGGGAGACGGTAACGCCTGTACTCCGGCACGGTGAGAAAATGCACACCCGGTTCGCCATGTCGGGAGCCGGGAACACTCCGCTGGATTCCGCCTTATGGTGGACAGTGCAAGAACTTCACCCCATGCCGGAATCGCGCAAGATGATCCTCATCATTACCGATGGTCAACCGGATAACCCCCAACTCGCTCAGACCGCCATCACTGAGGCCAGAAAGCTCGGCCTGGAAGTGTACGGAATAGGCATTGCAAACGCATCCATCCTCTCCCTTCTTCCCGATACCAGCAGCGTTATCAACAGCATCGCGGAACTCGCTCCTTCCATGTTCGGAATGCTGCAACGCGCTCTCATCGCCGGACATCCGGCAGCCTGATTCTTATCAACAAACAGAACTCGCAGCGTCAGGCCCTTCAGCTTGGCGCTGTTCTTTTAACCATCAAGGAGGTGTTCGTGAAAGAACTCGTACCAGCCTGCCCACGCTGCAACACAAGTAAATTCGTTGTCAGAGACAGGATCGCGGAAAAAGCAGGAACCATCGTTGGTGGAGCAGTCGGAGCAGGCAGCGCCTATGCCGGACTCAGTTCCGGCGCGGCGGCGGGAGCCGCCATCGGCTCCTTCATCCCCATACTCGGCACAGCAGCCGGAGCAGGCATCGGAGCCCTCACCGGAACACTGCTCGGATTCCTGGCCGGGAGCGCAACCGGCAACGCGGTTGGAGAAAGGATCGATGTGAATATCCGCATGAAATACCGCTGTACGCACTGCGGCAGCGAGATCCAGGGCTAACACCCTAAAACAAAAGGATACACGATATGAGTAGGTTATTGTGGTTTGTACTCGGCGGCGTAGCGACAGCCGTTGGCGCTGGCGTCGCGGCAGTCATACTGGAGGGAGAAGCTGAAGGCGAGACTTCTGATGATGCCAAAGGCGGCCAGGAGGCTATAGAGTCACCTGACGATGCTAGAACCTCCGAATAGTCAGCTTCATGATTAACAGCCCCGGAGGGCATTGCTGCTCCGGGGCTAACTTCCTATGTCCAAGAAAGGTCTACTTTTTCTGGACAGTCAAACTCGCAACAAAAAGTGTCAAACAAAAGCTCCATTCCATATTTTTGGACACATTCCATAAATACTCAAAGAGCTTTTTCTGACAGAAATCCAAAGGAGGCCACCATGCCGGGTAAAGATATTGGCTACGTCCGCGTTTCCACCCATGACCAGAACACCGCCAGACAACTGGACGGCGTTCACCTGGATAAAGTTTTCGAGGAACACGCTTCCGGGAAGAACTCAGATAGACCGGCGCTCCAAACCTGCCTGGACTACGTTCGTGATGGCGACACGCTCCACGTTCACTCCATCGACAGGCTTGCTCGTAATCTTCAAGACCTACTTACCATCGTCACTACCCTGAAAGAAAAGGGAGTCACGGTAACATTCCACAAGGAAAAGCTCGAGTTTGTCGGCAATGGCTCAGCGGGGAAAAGCGATGCCTTCCAGGAGCTTCAACTGCACATCATCGCCGCAGTCGCTCAGTTTGAACGAGCGCTGATCTTGGAGCGCCAGCGAGAAGGGATCGTGGTTGCCAAACGAGAAGGAAAATATAAAAATGTCGGTAGAAAATCTTCACTCTCAGTAGAACAAGTAGATGAAATTCGTTGCAGACTGAATGCTGGCGCAAAGATGTCAGTTCTTGCGCGAGAATTTGGTGTTTGCAGACAGACAATTTATAGCGCACTATCTGTTAACGAGCCTTGATTCATCAAGAATGCCCCTGAATATGAGACCAGCCATGAGTATACATACTAAGCCAGAAGAGAAAAAAAATTGGGAGGCACAAGTTGCTGCTCCTCCATATCAGGGGCATAAAATATTCCAAGATCTTAGCAAATACATTGATTTCTATAATTCGTGGGCATTCAGCACATTTTTTTTCATGACACAAGGGACAACTTCGGTTGTGAACTTAGATTCATATGTATTCTCTTCTATAAAAGGTACACTTAGTTCAATCAACATGATTTTAAAAGATGGTAGAATAAATGATTCTTGGACTCTTCTTAGAAAGTATCATGATTCAATAATAATCAATATTTATTCATGTTTATTTTTAAAAGATAATTTCAGCATTAATAACTTTGTTGTTAAGAAAATAAATGACTGGATTCATGGAAAGTCAAGTTTGCCAGAATTTAGAATTATGTCACAATACATTAGGAATCATGGTGAATTATCCGAGCTAAATAAATTGATATATGAAACAGATGACAGGTATAAAAAATTAGAGATAGATGCAATGACAATACCCATTATAACTTTTTTAAAAATATGCTACTCAATGATAATGAGATCTATTTAAAAAATCGCATTTTATATATTGATAGATTGCGAGTTGATCTACGAGATCTTTTTATACTCCATGTATCATACATCTTCTTTTTGAGAGAATGGTATATGGCTTCAAGTGATTATGTTGACTACTTGGAATGCGGCGATACGCCACCTGAAGACTCACAGTATTGGGTAGCTCCATTTATTCAAGAAATATTTAATAATTGTATATCAAATTTTAGGCCAGACATAGCAAATTACTTGAAGAAAAATTTGAGTATGCATCTAGAGTGATGGTGCAACTATGAGCTAACCAGCTAATTAAAAACAGATTCCTATATCCTTCGACAAGGAGCTTGTTTTGCCAATAAATACGGATATTGTCCCCGTCGATCAATATTGCGAAGGTGAGCGCTGGTGTGTGAATGGAGAGGAACGACTTGCCGAAACTTTAGCCCTCATTGCGATTGCTCAACAACTCCATGCCGCTAAAATAGTACGGGAACTTTTGCCGACAGATCCCTTATTCAAAAACATAAATGTTTTCAGGGCTGCTCGTAAACGTATCTCTCGTGTAGGGAAAAATCAGAAAGCCATTGAGCAGCGAGACGGCCTTCTTTTTGAATCCATTTCATGGATTGCAGCTTTAAAAACAACCAGCAAAAATGCTCTCTTGACCCCACCTCACCTATCATCAACCACCCAAGGCATCGATGGACTCATTCTGGAATTAGGCAACGCACCTCTAATCGAACGAGCCACTATCCGCGAAGATAAATGCTCCCAAACCCCAAGAAAGATATTTCAGGCCCAAATATTGAAAACCTTTGACTCGCATCATAAAGGGGAAAGAGCACCTGAACTCGTAGCAAGTGCTGCCGAACTACTAGACAAAATAGTTGGCGATAGCTCTCAGGCCGTTGCCGCAGCTGAAGCAGTGCTTGATCTTGGTTTGCGTAGGTATAGAGCTGCATTGACGATCGAAGCAAAGGATGACTCTCATGATAAACGTAAAACCATTTTCAAAGGTTTTAATTCATTAAGCGGAATTAACCAGAAACAACGTTTGGCCGCAGTATTTGTGGTCAATGGTTCACTTAGGACCTATTTTGAAGACTTAAGCCAAAGGGTCATAGCAGTCATTGATAATTGGGAGGCAAAAGGAAAAAATGTTTGATAGCGAAACATCCAAGCTCCTTCGTTCTGCCCCCTCTTTATCAGGGCTTGATTCTAATAATTTTCCTCTATTCTTTACTCGTCATTATGCGGAATTATCTATGGCGCGGCTCAGAGGACATCACGAGGTTGATGCTAAAACGTCTGAACGATGGACGATCGATAAGATTGCTGATGCATATGAACTTATTGCCTCTTTAGATACAAATCAGCAAGTACGAAAAGCCTCTGCCTTTGTTGCTGCGACCGCACATCAAATACTTTCAAGACGTATTAAGAGTGTTGAAGATATTTCTCTTTCTATGAACATTGGAATAACTCAATTTGGAATTTCTCCATCAATTTCTTCAGCTCTCCTTTTTATGATTTCAGAACAATATGCTGATGCCCATGAAGCTGCTCAATCAATTAATACTGTCGATGAAAATATTTATGAGGCACGAATATTAACCGAACATGTAAAAGATTTATGTACAGGAAAACTAAACTCTATTCTTAAACGTGGTGAACGGTGGCGTATAGAAAGAGATAGAACAACTTCCCTTCATACACATGCATTAAAAGCATTGTTTGAGACATTAAATAGTGGTGTTGAAATTTTGGCTGGGGAAATTTTAAATAAACGCCTATCACAAAAATTTACTCAGGGCTTTGAGTCTGCTCAGGAGGCATTTAAAAAGGTTATAAGATTAACGTTATTTAGACCAGAGATAAACCTGGGAGTTTTTTCAAACTCTATAGTAAGTAGTTTTCCTGGCCCTCGCCATATTGCTAAATTGCTACTTTCTCTTTCCGGTACACTTGTCCATGCTGCGTTGGCCGATATCCCGCCACCTGAAGACGCCGACAAAGAGTTTTGGTCGAGTTGGCTTGACCATCGAGCCAACCATTTTCCTTACTTATGGCCGAACCACAAGAAGGCTGTTGAGCAAGGGTTTTATCACCCTAACATTTCGGCAGTATTGATTTTGCCAACTGGTGCAGGGAAAACTACTTTATCCGCACTAAAAATCGCCAGCACCCTTGCAAGGAAAAAGAAGGTTATTTTTTTAGCTCCAACCCACGCATTGGTGGAGCAGATGACAGTTGACCTACAAGCTATGTTTCCAAAAGAAATTTGTAGCACTGTTGTTACAAGCGCCTACGACAATCTATTTATCATGGATAGCCCACTACAAGAAATTGAGGTGATGACACCCGAAAGGTGTTTATCAATGATTTCATTCGCTCCAGAAATATTTACAGACGTAGGTTTGCTAGTGTTTGACGAGTGCCACTTGTTAAGCCCAGATAGACACAACCTGAGGCGTTCTATTGATGGAATGCTTTGTATTTTAGCCTTTAATAGAGCAGTTCCTGATGCAGATATGCTTTTTTTATCCGCAATGCTCAAAAATGGGGAACATTTTTCTAAATGGATTGAATCTATTACGGGCAGGAATACATGCTATATTGACCTACTTTGGAAGCCGAGTAGGCAAGCAAGAGGCGTTGTTGTCTATGAACAAAGGGAGTTGGATAAATGCAGAAAATCTGCCACTAGCGTACAATCGCAAGCAAATCAAATAGCCCCAAAAAGACTTAAAGAACTCTGCTCCAAAGCCAAAGAGCTTTTGATTGCCCGTCCTATCGCTCTTTGGGGCCTTCAGAATAATTGGCTTGGTAATGATAAGGTAGATGTTTCATATACAGATATACTTGATGAACCAGTTCCTCTTAGTGGAAAACTTAGTAAATGGGGTATTAAATTAACCCCAAATGCAAATCAAGTTTCGTCTAAGATAGCAGCTTCTGCCGCTCTGCATGGATTGAAAACAATCGTATTTGTAAATGCAAAAAAACACGCGGTATCAACTGCCAATAACATATCCAAATTAATAAACAGAAAAAATACATTGACCGATGTAGAGCTGCGCCTTTGGGAGGCTGTTCAAGCTGAACTTGGCGGCCCTGAGTATTCTTTCTTGTCACCAGAAAATGTTGCCGTACCTCATAACTCAGCCATGTTACGCCAAGAAAGACAATTGGCCGAATCTATGTTCAGGCGTACAGATGGAGCGGATGTTATCGTGGCAACCACTACACTTGCCCAAGGGTTAAATCTCCCTGCACATCTGGCAATTCTGGCAGGAGATATGCGGGCAAACGCTAAGACTGGTGAACGAGAAAAACTCGCAGCTCATGAAATTTTAAATGCCGCAGCTAGGGCTGGGAGAGCCGGTCACTTGGCTAATGGTTTGGTGCTGCTCATCCCTGAACCGCTTTTGAGTTTCAAAGACGGTAAAGATAGACCTCCCGCCGATTTAATCAAAAAACTAGAATCGATCCTTCCGAATGACGATAAGTGCCTAAATATTTCAGACCCGCTTGAAATTATATTAGACAAAATCTCACAAGCCCATTGGAATAATGCTGATGTTATCTACACAATCAACCGCATGTCAGATTGGACTTTTGAGCCAAGTCAACCTCTTTTCAATATAAAAAAATCTTTTGCTGGTTATTGTGCAGCAGTACAAGGTTTACAGCAGGAATTTGATAGAAAAGTAGAGTTGCTTTCGGCAGCTGTTGAAGAGCGTCAGGAACTTATTTTTGATCATAAGTTATTGACTCTGGCTTCTCAAAGTGGAATTCCTGCGCAATTGCTTGCACGTCTTCAAATGAGACTAATTGACGCGTTAGGAAGTCCCCCTTCTTCAATTCATGAATGGATTCAGTGGTTATTTGAGTGGCTCATGTCTGATAATGAAGCGAGAACCTATCTTTTGGCGGAAGTCGCAAGAGATATCATGACGATTTCGGGTCAAGAAAAAGAAGCTAGTGTTAATCCTGCCGCTCTAAAGATAATTTTACCAGGCGTCCTTGGCTGGACGTCAGGGCACCCCCTTTGCACTATTGAGCAGCAGATTTTATCTGCTGCTCAAATTACTACTAAGAGTCTGGGAACTTGTGATCGAGCACGAAAACTAGCTAATAGTATCATTCCTCGTGGTCTTACATTTATCTTTGGTGTTGTGTCACAACTTGTCAAAAACGGCCTGCCTTCTGAAGCCCAGAACACATTGGATCTTAAGATGATCGAAGCCCTAAGTCCTGCCATTAGGCAAGGTTACGATAGTTGGGAAAAGCTTGCTTTCGCCAGCACTGATGGCTCTGTAGCGCTTAGCCGTGTTCAAACCCATGCAAGGTGGAAGGAAGCCAAGGATATGGGTTTAATCGACTAGTTTATTGATGTTAAGAATCCGATTTCCTCGAAAAATCAATCAGTTTCGCCAGCGTGTTTATAAAACGTTAGGAACAGGTGATTTGCACCCTGCTTCTTCAAAAAGGTTGTAAAATTGAGTACTCAATTTTTATTGTTTCAAGAAGGAATCTCCAAGGATCTTCCTTAGAGAAGCCTTTGTGGTAGCATTGACAAATCCCGCAAAAGTATATACTAAAAATATATACCTAAGGAGTCGGCCATGCAGCAAGCCAAGCTTTTCCAAAATGGGCAGAGTCAGGCTGTCCGTTTGCCCAAAGAGTTTCGTTTTGAGGGTGACAGCGTAGCCATCAAGCGGGTAGGGAGGGCTGTTGTCCTTCTCCCCTACGATGAGCCGTGGGATACCTTATTTACTGCCTTGGAGCAGTTTTCACCTGACTTTATGGAAGAGCGGAGCCAACCCCCTATGGATGTTCGTGAGGAGTTTTGATGAAAGTCCTTCTCGATACGAATATCTGCATCTATATGATCAAAAACAAACCGCCTGAAGTACGCAAACGCTTTGAGCAGTTTGTCCCTGGTGACATTGGTATTTCCGCGATTACCGTTGCCGAGCTTCAATACGGTGTTACGAAAAGTGCGGCCAAAGAAAAGAATGCCCTGGCTTTGGAAGGCTTTCTCCTGCCCTTGGAAATTATGGCTTTTGATCAGGACTCCGCGCTGGTTTACGGAAAAATTCGGACTTACCTTGAGCGTCAAGGAACGCCTATCGGCGGGATGGATATGCTTATCGCGGCCCAGGCCATCGCGCAAGGTCTGACTCTCATCACCCATAATCTGAAAGAATTTCAGCGCATCCCGGACCTGCGCTGCGAAACGTGGGTTGCATAGCCTCCTTTATGATGCTTCAACAGCATAAACCACCTTTGAGTTCGGGTCTTGTAAACAGACTCGAACTCGTGTCATTTCAAGCCCCGAACTTATGCGCTCAATCAGAGGATGAGCAGCCGAGCACCAGTAGTCGGATTGACTTTGGTCAATGCTTTTCTTATTCATAAGTTGACATTGCGCGGCGGGGTCTAAGGGGTCCAAACAGGGGTCCAAAGCGGCACCGCAGCAAAAAATTTATCTAATGTTTCTATGTAGTTAGCCAGAGAGTGGGTCCGAAGGGCCTCCTCTCCCCTTCGGCACCAACAAGAAGTCCAAAATAGTCCATAGAAGGCCGAAATCACAAAGAAAAATGTGATTTCGGTCTTCTCTTTTTGTCCAGTAAAAACCAAGTGCCCACGTGGACACCCCCAAAAATCGTTGGTAGATTCGCAGGTACCAATACCACAACGCCATTTCGGCACGGCGAAATACCAGCACTCTATAAATCTTCTTTGAATTCAAAAGGATGGAGGTAGATTTTTCTGGTTTTCGCCGCACACTTCCGGACTGTTTTGGAGGATACCAACATGAAACTTTCCGATGCCGCTGTGCGGAACGCCAAGGCCAACGGCAAGGTGCAAAAGCTTTCTGACGGCGGCGGTTTATACCTGCATGTGACGGCGACAGGCAGCAAATTATGGAGAATGGCCTACAGATTTGAGGGCAAGCAGAAACTTTTGAGTTTTGGCGCATATCCGGCAGTTTCCCTGAAAGATGCCCGCCATAGGCGTGATGACGCCAGAGAGTCGCTTGCCAAGGGGATTGATCCCGGTGAGGAAAAAAACAGGCCAGAGAGGCCGTACTCGCAAAAGAGCGGGAAGAACGGGACACCTTTGAATTTGTGGCGCGGGAGTGGTTCGCCAAGTACGAGCCGACGCTCTCCGAAAAACACGCCAAAAAATTACGTCGCTATCTTGAAAATACGATTTTCCCGGCCATTGGCGGGAAACCTGTCACCCAGCTTGAACCTGCCGACTTTTTGCAGATCGTTCAGCCCTCGGAGCGTCTCGGCCATCACGAAACAGCCCACAAGCTCATGCGCCTGTGCGGACAGGTGACGCGCTATGCCCGCATCACAGGCCGCGTGAAATACGATGTGGCCGCTGGATTGACCGAAGCTTTGACGCCGGTACAGACAACCCATTTCGCCGCTGTTACCCTGCCGGACGACATTGGCCAGCTTCTGCGGGATATTGATGCCTATGTCGGCTATACCTCCGTTGTCTATTGCCTGAAAATCCTGCCCTACGTTTTCACTCGCCCTTCGGAATTGCGGCTTGCGCACTGGAGCGAGCTTGACTTCAAAAACGTCACATGGATCATTCCGGCATCGCGCATGAAAATGCGGCGCGAGCATGTGGTGCCGTTGTCCAAACAGGTGCTGGTCTTGCTGAATGAGCTTCACGCCTATACCGGCAACGGAGAACTGCTTTTCCCCAGCGCCCGCGCACTCACTACTCCCATCAGCGATGCCGCGCCGTTGGCCGCGTTGCGGCGCATGGGCTACAGCAAGGAAACCATGACTCTGCACGGCTTCCGGGCAATGGCCAGCACAAGACTCAATGAACTTGGCTTCCGAGCGGATGTTATTGAAGCGCAGCTTGCGCACAAGGAGCCGGACACCGTTCGCCTTGCCTACAATCGAGCGGAATATATGGATGAACGGTGTCGTCTTATGCAGGCATGGGCGGATTATCTGGACGGACTGCGCGCCGCCATACAACAGAAAAGAATCAGGGAGGAAGCATGAAAGAAGACGCCATGACCGACCGTGATGTTTGTATCTCCATTGGGAAAATAGAAGGAGAAGCCCAGGTGACGAGCAAAGATACCGGCTGGAGCGATGAAGAAAAGGAACGTATGAGGCAGGCCGGTTACGACGACATGGATATAATCCGGGCGTGGTATAGCTGAGCAATGCCTTTCATATTTAAACGGGCAGCACGAGTTTTTGCCATGAAAATTCGTGCTGCCCGTTTCCATATTGTCCAGCTACGATGTTTGAGCTATTTTTTCCCCATGTCAGACAAGCAAAAAATATCCATGGGCAGGGTACGGCAGGCATACGATCTGACCGCCAATGAAGTCGAACAGCTTATTCAGTCCCTTTGGCCCGACGCCGTGTTTCCCGTGGAGTTATGGAACAGGACGCATGAGACATTCTGGCGGGCTTTTGCGGATGCTCGTCAGGCCGTCTACAAAATGGAAAGCCCGACGTTGCCTCAGGTGGACCTGTCGCTCAAAAGATTTCAAACATACCTGCTCGCCCATGACATCATGGACTTTTTCAGGAGGCTCTCCCTGAATATCCATGTCAATGCGCTGAAACCGGGACTGACATCTATTCTTGAAGAGTCCTATGAAGATATGGAGTCCATATTTTCAAAGGAACGAGAATTTCTGTTCAACAGTCTGGATAGGCTGAACACAGAAAATATTTTCGAGCAGTATTCACCGGATTCGGCACTGTTTGAGAAGCCGGTATGTTCCATTCCCGTTTCAAGCTACCACTTTATTGCGCATATCTTTGTCGATACCATAATGGTGGATAGAGACTCCGCTATCAGGCATCTCCGTCATTATCCCCTGCGCCGGGAAGTAAAAGGCATCACCCGCGCCCTTGTGGAATCCGTTTTACGGGCAGCTCCGCCGGAATCGGCTGTTGCTGATAAAGCGGCGGTACTTCCCACATGTGAACGGTCGCCACAGGATGGAAAACTCGTTTTTCACGTTCCTGGCGCCATCTGGGAAGGAAGACCCGACACGGCTGTCCGTGACGCCATGAAAGAGAAGTATCCCCTCGCGGTGATCGCCTACGTTCTGCTGTACTGGTGCGGTCCCCAAAAATCCGAGGCAGGCCATAAAGCCCCACAGGGACGGAAGACGCATGTGGGCCGCCTGCTTGCGGAAAAAGAGTACAGGGACGAAAAATCCTATCGCAATCTGATGGATATGCTCCTCAAGGAAGCGGATGCGTACTCCATACTCAAGGTATGACCAGTCTGCTGTTTTCCCGTCTTTTTTAGATTTTCCCGCCATTTTTCCGTCCGATTCCCTCACGGGAATCTTTTGACGTGTGCCAGACTCTCCTGAAATTCAGCAAGATTCAGGAGAGTTTTTATGTCACGATCTGATACGAAAATCCCCTCGTGTGGTTTTCTTCGTCTTCCTCAAGTCATCGCCCTGATTCCCATAAGCAAGAGCGCCTGGTGGGAAGGCTGCCGTACCGGTCGCTATCCCAAGCCCGTGAAGCTTGGCCCTCGCACAACAGTCTGGCGAGTTGAAGACATCAAGGCGTTCATCGAAAGCGTGGGTAAGGACGGCAGCCATGAATAGCGATATCCAGCAGCCCGGTTCCTTTCGGAGATATAGTGAACGTCTATCGCCTTGTCTCATCTCGACTGAATATCCGCGACTCGCCAAAAGAAATTGGTTCTTCAGGAACACCAAGACCGCAAAACAGAAAGGTATTTCTCGTCTCTCAAGGCTCTCCCCTATACAGACACGTAGCGGACACAATACCTGCAAGCCCGCCCCGGCGTACGCTCCACAAAGTCCTCCCCGTACATGCGCTGTGACCGTCCGCCCGACGTTCAGATACCCGCCCCGTCACGCTCCGCATGCCGACCACGCTTTGAGTCGGATACAGATCGAACGGCTTTTGCATGACGCTCAGGCTTTCACCGCATACCGACTTCCCGTGAGCCGGACAGTTGCCCGGTGTCGTCGTCATGTCTGTCAGCAGCGCGCCGGATACAACTCCGCTCCACGTCTGATACACACCCGTCACATTCCCGATGCCCGCATCATGCGTCCCTGTTTTTGCACGGATGCCTGTTCATTCGTCCGGCATTGTCTCCGAGGGCCAGCCTACGTTTCGTATAGACGCTCCGCGTCATACTGCACGGCTGGCAAGGGGCGTTGCCCCTTCGAACCCCGGAAAGCCCAAAGGCAGGGAAAGCGGTGAAGCGCGTCAAGCCCGTCCGCACTGCCGCTGTTGTTGTGCGAGTGTACCCGGAGGAGCGTGACATCCTCCGCTTCAACGCCGGGCTGCACGGCATGAGCATGTCGGATTACATCCGCCAGACCTGTCTTGGCATCCGTCTGCGGAAAACGCCGGAAGAGAAACGGCGGCTGAGGGAACTGGCCCGCATCGGCGCGAACATCAACCAGCTTGCGAGATGGGCCAACACCTGTAAACGGGCGGCGGAAGCCGTAGAGGTATTGGCTGCGCTGGCGGGCATCGAGCGGCGTATTGCCGAGTTCGCATCATCTGCCTCAGCGGAAGATGAACCGGAGGCGGAGCCATGCTGATGAAGGTCTTTCCGCACGGCACAGGAGAAGGCGACAAGCCCAGCCGCTATCTTGTACGCCCGGATTATCCGGGAAGAGACACAGCCCCGCCCCAGGTGCTGCGCGGCGATCCCGCCATGACCCGCGCGCTTATCGACAGCATAGAGCGGCGATGGAAATTCACCTCCGGCGTTCTGTCATGGCACCCGGATGAGAAGATCAGCGAGGCACAGGAAGAGGAAGTCATGGACGCCTTTGAGCGCGTGGCCTTCGCCGGATTGGAACCTGACCAGAGAAATATTTTGTGGGTACGGCATACCCATGCCGGACACCATGAGCTGCATTTCCTCATTCCACGACTGGAACTTTCCAGCGGCAAGGATTTCAACGCCTGCCCGCCCGGCTGGCACAAGGGCTTTGACGTCTTCCGCGACCTCTTCAACTGGCGCGAGGGCTGGGCGCGTCCCGACGACCCGGCACGGGCACGGGACGAGCTTCCGAAAAAGGCCGACCTGTTCAAGGCGCGAATGGCGAGATGGGGCAAGGAAATCAGGGAAAGCGACCGCGACCGGGCCAAAGAGGTCATTCATGCCTTTCTCAAGGAGAAAGTGGCGCGGAGACTTGTCCGGGACCGGGAAGATGTTCTGAACGCCCTGAAGGAACAGGGGCTGCGCATCAACCGCGAAGGCAGGGACTACATCAGCGTCATTGCCCCGGACAACGGCATGAAAATGCGGTTCAGGGGAGGCTTTTACGCCAGTGGATGGACGCCCAAAGCCGCCCCGGAGGACGAAACCGAAGAAAAAAAGAAAAAAACGGCGCGGCGTATGGTCGCCCGTCTGCAACAGGATTTTGAGCGCGTTATTGGAAAACGCGCCGCCTGCAACACCAAACGCTATCCGGCAAAATGGAAACAGTTTCCCCACGAGGAAGCCCTCCTTTTGCCCCAGCTTCAGGAGGATACCATTCATGACCGAAACCGAACGGATGTTGATGCAGAGTCTGAAACGGATGGAGGAGAACTGCAACGCCCGATTGACGGCATTCAGCACGAGACTGGACGCGCAGGAGGACAAACAAATGCTGATTCAGACGGAACTACGCACCTTGAAACGATTGTTCAACGATGTCAGCGAAGTGTACAGCAGCTTGCGGACCTTGTTGGCGACCTTGAAAAACGGCGCATAGAGCGGGAACGGCAGAGCCCACCGCGGATGCGATAGGCAGGAGTGGCACGCATGGGAAAGTTCAAACGTATTCCGATGAAAGACATCAAGACCATGCAGAAAATTCTCGACGACTTGCCGGACAAAAATCTCGGTAAGACACGGGAGGAAGCCTCCGAGTTGCTCAATGCCCATATCTTGAAAGCGCTTGAGAAGGGATACACGGTAAAGGAACTGGCGGACATCATGGCCCAGGGCAACGTGGTCATTCCCGCGCCCGTCATCCGGGCAAAGGTGCTTCCCCAAAAGGAGACGCGGCAAAAGCGTGAGCCGAAGCCCCGGCCTGAAACCGTGAAACCCGTCGCGGCTCCTCCCGCCGCGTCTCAATCACAGGAACAAACCCCGGCCTACTACACGCCGGACAGACCCGATACGGAGCTTTGATCATGAACATACAGACCTGCGTTTTCTACGTGGGCGGCAGCAAGGGGGGCGTCGGCAAAAGTCTCTTTTCCTTCGCCCTCGTGGACTATCTTCTCAACAGGAACGCGAACATCCTGCTTGTGGATACCGATACCGACAACCCGGACGTGTTCAAGGCGCATAAAGTCCTTGCCCTGCCGAATCTGCTCTGCCGTCTGAACAGTCTGGACGATGCCGACGGGTGGGCGGAGTTGCTCTGGACAGCGTGCAGAACTACCCGGATTACGCCATGGTCATCAATGCCGCCGCCCGCACCAAGACCAGCACGGCCAGCTACGGCGACATCATGAAGGGAGCCCTGCGGGAGATGCGGCGGGAACTGGTTGTTTTCTGGATAATCAACCGGCACCGCGATTCCATAGAGCTTCTGCATTCCTTTCAGGAAGTATTCACGGACGTACCCATCCACGTTTGTCGGAACCTGTATTTCGGTGAAGCGCGGCGTTTTGATATGTATAACTCTTCCAAGGCGCGGGAAGCGGTGGAGAAAAACGGCATGACGCTGGACTTTCCGGCTGTCGGCAACCGCGTGGCTGACTGGCTATATTCCAGACGTATGTCCATCCGCGCCGCCCTTCCTGAAATGCCCTTCGGCACACGGGCGGAATTGCAGCGCTGGCGGGCGCTCTGCGCGAAAATGTTTGAATCCGTTATGGGAAAAGCCTCATGAGCATGGACAGCGTGATTGATCTCGGAAAGGTGTGCGGCAGAAAATTATCCGAAGCGGAAACGGCCCGTCTGCGGGAAACTGGAAACAAGCTGAATCTCCGGGAGGATGACGCGCTCTGGCCGCTGCTGGCCGCAATGGAATATCAGCGCATTTACTATGAAGCGTTGCCGGAGAAAATCGCCGCAGCGTCCAGAGCCATCATGGACGGCATGGCCGCTGCCGCCGAAAAAGAGACTGCCGCAGCCCAAGCCCGACTCACCGCCAGCGTGGTGAAGGAGGCGCGAAACCTTGCCTCAAAGATTCAATACGGCAGGCTGGTGCCGATGTGGCTGCTTGCCCTGATTTGCCTGCTTGCCTACGGGAGCCTGATGCTCTGGGCGGGCTTTCGTATCGACACCGGACGGGATATGCCTCTGGCGGCAATCCTGCACATGCCCTCCGGCTGGCTTATCAGCGGGCTGTGTCTCGCGGGAGGAGTGTTTTGCGGGGCTTTGACCGCAAAGGGGTTCGCTGAAGCTAGGAGAGGGTGGTGGAAGAATGGGGGCATTGCGATACTTTTTGTAATGCTTGGTACGCTGTTATTCTCCCTTTCTCTCTCACGATTAGGATAGGTTATTCCAAAAAACCAGGAGGGATACCCAGCTTTCCCTCATTACTTTCAGCAGTTCTCCCTTGATGTTGTCCGGGTTCAAGCTCCAGCCCCGCCGCTTTGGCCGTCTTTTCAAAGGAGGCATCGTTCAGGCGCAGCGCGCCCACAGGCTCAACCACAATGGCCGGAGGAGATTTGGGGCAGTGCTTTTCACAGAACCCGCATCCGTAGCAGCGTTTTTCATGAACAACCGGCACCGGGACTCTATGTCCTTTCTGCACAACGACATCCACCGCGCCGTAAGGGCAGTTTTCCTTGCACACCATGCAGCGCCTGTCTTCCGCCCAGGCAAGGCAGGTTTTCCGGTCAAGGACGGCGGTACCTGTTTTGGCCCATTTCTTTTCTTCCAGCGGCAGGGCGTGTATGGCCTGCGTCGGACAAACGGCCCCGCAGGCCGCGCAGTCCGGTCGGCACGCGCCGGAACGAGGGTCAAGAAATGGTGTGAACATCCCGGAAAAACCGGCCTGAAACCAGATCGGCTGCAAGCCTCCTGTGGGACAGGCTTTCATGCATTCCCCACAGCGCAGACAGCGGTTTAGAAAGTCCGTTTCCGGGCGGCTGCCTGGTGGCCTGACCAGACCTCCCGATGCCGTTGATGGCCATAAGGCATCGGCATGGGAAATACCCGCAAGAGCCGCTCCGGCGGCAAGAGACGCACAGAAGGCTCTCCGCGCGGGAAGCATGGGGTGATGTGGGGAAGAGAATGCTGATGGGCTGTTGCCAAAGCCGAAGGAAACGGCCTTGTGGCTACACGCGGAAACACATGTCTGACAGGTCAGGCATTCGGAAGGTTGCGACAGCGCGGGATTTTCTTTCAGAATCCCCGCCGGGCATTGTGCGGAGCAGCGCCCGCAGGAAGCGCAGTTTGTCGAAACATGCCTCTTCCAGAATGCGAACCGGGAAAACAGCCCCAACAAGGCCCCGGCCGGGCAGAGGCAGCGACACCAGAAACGCGGCTTGGCGCTCTCCAGCACGATGAGGACAAACCAGAATGCGCCTACAAAGCATGAAGTATAAAAATATCGTGTGTCCGGGTGCCAGTATAACCAATCGATCGCTCCAGCCCGTTCCAGAAGCGGCGAGACCGCTTCCAGGCCCTGACCGATGCCCTCCAGCCCCAGCGGATGCAGGACAAGCCCATAAAGCCGTGTCGTCAGAGGAATGGGGCTTGCCCAGAAGGCAAGATTTACTCCACAGAGAGCGGCGGTCAGGATTACGGCCAGCACAAGGTATTTGAGGCTTCGCGGCACAGGGGCCGAAACGTGACGCTTACCGCTTTTTCCCCTTCCCAGGAGGCGGCGAACTGCACCTCCGAAAATGTCCAACGTCGCTCCCATCGGACAGAGCCAGCCGCAGAAAATGCGCCCGGCCAATACGGCAAGCAGGATGGTAAACACGGCGGGAAAAAGAGCCGGGATAAGGGTTCGGGTGACCAGAGGTATCGCCGTGCCGACAAGGGGATCAAGCCGCAGGAAAAGGTCTGACGGCAGACCGAAAAAACTCCCGGTTTCAGCCTTTCCCAGAAGCAGACAAAAAAGAACCAAACAGCTCGCCTGCACAAATCGTCTCAACTTGCCGCCCATACGATGCCCTTTTTCCGGTTACAAGCTCAAACGCCGGACATGCATGTTTTCAATATCCATGCGCCCCAGCCCTCGTGCGTGAGCCTGGGCGATATGAGCCACCTGACGCGGCTGGATACGGCGGCCATACCATTCATACGAGGCGACCGTCATGGCGTCGGCGGCGACCGGGTCGGCGGAGGCGATGATTTCTCCCGGCGTCAGCACCTTGCCCGGCCCATAAGGGCCGTTGGTGCTGAGGACGCGGGATGCGTCGATCACCGCCAGCGCAGGCTTCAGCCGGAAACCGAGATCGACGATGGCCGTATCAAGGTCGTAGAGCCAGTGCATGACATTGCGGTCCAGAATCAATCCCATCTGGCCCTTGAGCGACAGGCTGACGCCGGTGGACGTGTTGGTTTTCGCCACAGGCGCGGCGATGAGCACGTCGGCGTCCAGCACGTCCTTCATGACGGCGTTGGTTTTCATGTCCCTTGCATCATTGAGCGTGGTTTCCTGATAATAGCGTTCATGGGTGAGGTTATGGCAGACGCCGTTCCTCACGCCGTTGCAGGCGTCAAGGATGCCCGACCGCTCAAGCGGCTGCGTTCCGCTCTGGAAGGCGTGGTCAAGGATACGGACTGCTCCCGCACCGGCTTCCATGCACATCACCAGAAGTTCGCGCACCACTTCGGGATGGGTATTGGTGGCGCTGGCGACATCCGCCGTAAAACTCATATTGGGCTTGATGACCACCTTCTGGCCGGGCCTGACGAAAGCCGACATGCCGCCGAGCAGCTCCACGGCGGCTCTGGTCGCGGCCGCCGGGCTGCCCTTGACCACGGCAATGTCGGGAGAAGCATCAGCCAGAAGCCGGGCCGGGAACCCCAGCGCGGCAGCGCCGATGGAAAGCGCCGCTGCGGCCTGAAATTTGAGAAAATCGCGTCGGTGCATGTGGCCTCCTGATTGTCCGATTGGGGGGACGGGGTATGTCTTCCGTTCGCTCAGTACCAGCCAAACAGGGTTTTTCCCCCGTCCAAAGCGCGTATCCGCTGCATGTCCTCGTCTTGTAGCTGAAAATCGAAGATGCCGAGGTTTTCCCTCATCCTTTCCCGGTGAGATGATTTGGGAATCACGGAAATGCCCAATTGGACCAGATACCTCAGGGCTATCTGCGCCGGAGTCTTGTTGTAGGCGAGACCGAGGGCACGGAGTACGAGATTGCTGAAGAAAGCGTTTTTCCCGGCGGCAAAGGGACTCCACGCCTGCATGTGCGTACCGCGCTTTTTCATTTCCTCAAGCAGTTCCCTTTGCTGAAAGAAAATATGAGCCTCGACCTGATTGACCGCCGGAATCACCGTGCAGGCACGCAGGAACGCTTCGTAGCGGGATGCGTTGAAATTGGAAACACCTATGGCCCTGAGCCGCCCGGCCCGGCAGGCCTCTTCCAGCGCGGAATACATTTCTTCCGCTTCCCGGTACGGCTCATGAATCAGCAGCAGGTCAATGAAGTCGAGTTGCAGGGCGTTCAGTGAGGCTTCAATGCCCTGTTTCGCTCTCGCATAGGATGCGCTGGGCCGATACAGTTTCGTGGTGACGAACAGCTCGCCGCGCGGTACGCCGCCGCGCCTGAGCGCGTTCCCCACCTCCCGCTCGTTGCCGTACATCTGGGCCGTATCAAACAGACGGTAGCCCAGCTCAAGAGCTTTCAGCACACAGCGTTCGCACTCTTTGCCGCGAAGCGCATACGTGCCGAGGCCAAGCATGGGCATATTCACACCATTATTCAACGGAACCATGTCCATATCTATTCTTCCTTTCCTATCTCTTTTAACGATAATCCGAATTCTCTCAGTTCACGCAGCTTGTCTGCGGAACCGTTCTCTTCTCCGTGCGCCGTAAAGACCCCCATATTTTCCAAGCCGAGAAAATCCAGAAAATCCCCGCGAAAAGAGAAGAGGGCACCATCATACATATCGGCGTCACCGGAGCTTAAAACCATGGCAATCTTTTTCAGACGAGGCGGTCTTGACGGATACGCGATGGAGTACAGACGGTCGATGGCGCATTTCAACTGTCCGGAAAGGCTGTGATAATAGATAGGGGATGCCAAGACGAGCATGTCCGCATCCAGAAGAAGCGCGTAGACATTCTGCATATCATCCTTCTGAATACATTCTCCGGGGGCTTTGGTATGGCAATGTTCGCATCCCAGGCAGCCATTGATTTTTTTACGGCAGACATCCACGATGGTTACCTGATGCCCGGATGCGAGGGCACCCTCCCGGAAGGCTTCAACCATTTGCTTCGTATTGCCTTTGGGACGAGGACTTCCGTTCAATACCAAAATATGCATGATGACCTCCTGATTTTTTGGCCGGGCGTTTCCGAGCTGCGGCAGGTGCGCCCCAAAACGCCCGCCAATCGTGCTTTTGGGCTATCTGTATGATTTTTCAAAGATAGCGGCGCAATCCTCATCAGTCATTTCGCACGGGTTGGCCACGAACAGCCCTCCCTGCATGGAGCGCGCCCCTTTGGCCAAGGTCATGAACTCGTCCGGCGTAAAACCGTAGTCGCTCATTTTCAAATCAGCGACGCCGCAGGCTTCCTGCAAGGCAACAAGAGCCGTGAGGAAATCCTGCGGCTTATCGGCATGCTCCATACCCATAGCTCTTGCCATTTTGACAAATTGAGCGTCACAGGCATGGCGTTCCATGAAAAACTCGGCGAAAGCTTTGGAAATCATGATCAGGCCTGCACCATGAGGCAAATTATGGTGGTAGGCGCTCATGGAGTGTTCCATGCTGTGCTGGGCGGTTGTGCTGGTCAACTGCATGGTCATACCCGCCATCGTGCTGCCATAGGCGATATGTTCCCTCGCTTCCAAATCATGACCATTTCTGACCGCACGGGGAAGGTACATGGCGATGTTGCTGATGGCCGACAGCGCGATGGTTTCGCTCAGGATATTCACGCCGTTGGACATCATGACTTCCGTATTGTGGAACAGCGCGTCAAAGCCCTGATACGCCGTATAACGCGCAGGAATCGTCCTCATCAGTTTCGGGTCCACAATGGCGAGAACAGGATTGAGCATCGGATCGCCAAAACCGATTTTTTCCTGAGTTTCCGGATTGGAAATAACGCCCCAGCAGTTGATTTCCGAGGCCGTTCCAGCCGTAAGCGTGATCGTCACCACAGGCAGACCGGGACGGCTTAGCGGTTTGCCCTTGCCCGTGCCTCCGCAGACATAGTCCCACAGGTCGCCTTCGTTGGTCGCCATGGCGGAAATGGCCGTTGCGGAATCCAGCACGGCCCCGCCCCCCAGGGCGACGATGAAGTCGCAGCCGTTATCTTTGGCGAAGGCCGCGCCTTCCATCACCATATCTTTCAGGGGATTTTCCATGACCTTGGCAAATTCGGCCACTTCCACGCCCGCCTTTTTCAGTTGCTCCAGTGTGCGGTCATAGGCACCGCTCACTTTTGCCGACTTGCCGCAGGACATCAGCAGCAGAGCCTTTTTGCCGGGCAAAGCCTGATTCCCAAGTTCGTTCAGTGTGCCGGAACCGAACACTATCCGGGTAGGATTGTAAAAATGAAAGCTCATACGCATGGTTATCACTCCTTATTATCTTGTGGTCTGAGGTCGCGGGGAAAGAAACGGAACGGTCTATCGGGTCAGAAAGTTTTTCTCCTGAAGCCAGGCCAGGACATCATCCTGGGCCTTTGCCGCACGTGAACCACGGACGGCAAATCCCTCGACAAGAGTTGCCTGCGGGCAGCTTTGGGCTATATCGCGCGGAGAGTCGGCAAGCCCGTTCCCTCCATGCGTGCAGAAGGGGACCAGGGTTTTCCCGGCGAAGCCGAACTGTTCAAGAAAGCTACGGACAATCATGGGCGTGGTTCTGAACCAGTTCGGGTACCCTATGAAAATGGTGTCATAGGCGCTCATATCAACGGGAAATGTCACGGCCAGAGCCGGGCGCGCATTGTCTTCCCATTCCTTTCTCGCCCTGCGTTCCGTAGCGGAATGTTCGGACGGATAGGGTTCCGCAGCTTGTATTTCAAATATGTCTCCGCCTACGGCGGCATGGATCATCCCGGCCACGGCCCGGGTATTGCCGGTATGGGAAAAATACGCGATCAGGATTTTGCGCGAGGAATCAGCCGCAGCGGCAGCAAACGATGCAAGAGGAAGAATCCCCGCCGCCACGGCGAATCCGGCCAGCCCCTTCAATGCGTCACGCCGGGTATGACGTGGCGGCGTATTCCCAAAAGCCATATGTTTTTCCATAATGATTCTCCTGTGACGATGACGTTCCATGTTATGCAGGGGATACCGTACATCCGAGAAAACGTTGCTGATGCAGCATTTCCTCCGTATGTTTGTAGTGATACGGCGTACTGTAGAAATCGCTGACAAGTTCCGTCCAAGTACCGACGCGGTTGTTGAAGGGCCTTGCCTTGAGATATTCGGCATACTGCGCATCATAGTGCTTCAGCGCGTCTTCGAGGTTGGTATCGTACCGTTCCTCAAAGAACATCGCCCGCATGGGCAGACGGGGTTTCAGGCCGGGGTCTTCCGCCGCATAGCCGATGCAAAGGCCAAGGACAGGAAAAACATAGGGAGGCAGGCCCAATTCGGCGATGACTTCAAGCGGGTTTTGACGGATGTCGCCGATGACGACGGTTCCCAGCCCCAGAGATTCGGCTGCGGCAACCGCTGTTCCCACGGCAATGCCCGTTTCGTGAGCGCCGACAAGGACGGTATCCATATCTTCCAGAACAGTATCCAGAGATTGCCCTTTTGCTCTACAGGCAAGCCAGGTTCGATAATAATCGGCGCCGAACACAAGGAAAACCGGAGCTTCGGCAATATGTTTCTGATTGCCGCACAAGACGGAAAGGTGACTTCTCCGCTCAGCGTCTTTAATGGCGATGACCGAAACAAGCTGCACATTGACCCAGTTCGGAGCGGCCTGCACGGCCTGTATGATTTGAGTCAGGTCTTCCTCGGAAACAGGCTTGTCCTGATAGGAACGGATGGAACGGTGCGACAACAGGCTCTTCATGACGGCGTTCATCACTTCCTCCCCAGGTCGTTTTTCTTCAGCCACGCGGCGGTTTTTTCCCCCGCGGCAGTCAGACCGCCTTCGTAAACCTCAAGACCGTCCCGTACGGCGGCGCCGCTTGCCAACTTTTTAACATCCTTCAGGATATGGCCCATTCCTCCCCCGCCGTTGGTGCAGAAGGGAAGAATGGTTTTCCCGGTGAAATCATGGGCAGCCAGAAAGGCGGCGACAGGCGGAGCCATCGTATTGAACCAGTTGGGCGTGCCGAGCAAAATGGTACTGTACGGTGCGATGTCGCACTTTTCCGCCAGTTCCGGCTGATACCCTTCGCGGGTTTCCTTTTTGGCCTGGGCCTCGCAGGTATCGTAATCGTCCGGGTATGCCTGAGCCGGTTTGATTTCAAACAACGTCCCGTCTGTAGCTTTCTGAATGTGCTGTGCCAGCTGACGGGTGTGCCCTTGATAGGAAAAGTACGCAATCAATGTTTTATTCATAACACTATCCTTCAAATGATGGTTTTGTTTTGCTGAACAGAGTAAGAGGGTATCTCTGTGAACTATGGGCTTTATCTGTCGGCATCATGCCGCATTTTGAAAAGAAGAAAGTCGAGGGCGTCAATTTTCTTCTGGCCTTCATGAACATCATCAAGCAGCGTCATTCTATGCCTTTGGAGAAGATGGATTCCTTCCTTCAGTTTTCCCTGAGAACATAAGTCCAGAAAAGTCTTCTTGGTCGTTTCGTCACATCCCGCATCATTCAGGTTGCGGTCTACCGCAAATCGAGGATCAATCACTCCCTTTCACCTCCTGTCTGATGGGAAAATAGGATTGCCCTCTATAAATAGCAAATACTTATATCAAATAATATGAAATGCTTGACAGGCATTTCTCAAGAAACTACGATCAATCCGGTCAAGGAGGTCCATCGCTATGGAGTTACGGGTATTGCGGTATTTTCTGGCGGTCGCCAGAGAGGGGAGCGTGACGGGGGCGGCGAATTTTCTGCATGTGACGCAGCCGACGCTTTCCCGGCAGATCAAAGAGCTTGAGGAAGAGCTGGGAACCAAACTTTTTGTGCGGCACAGCCACAGCGTTTCCTTGACGCCGGACGGGATGCGCCTGCGCAAGCGCGCGGAAGAGGTTGTGGACATGATTGAAAAGACGGAGGCGGAGTTTGCCGTCAAGGAAGAAAGCGTTGAAGGCGATGTTCACATCGGAGCCGGAGAAACGCGCGTCATGCGGCATGTCGCCGAGGTCATCCACGAGCTGCGGAAGGATTACCCGAATATTCATATCCACTTGTACAGCGGCAATCTGGAAGACGTGGCGGAACGGCTGGACAAGGGGCTGCTGGATTTCGGCGTCCTGATCCAGCCCGCCGATCTCTCCAAATACGACTACGTCAACCTGCCTGAAAAGGACGTCTGGGGGGTCGTCACGCGCAAGGACAGCCCCTTGGCCGCACGGCAGGCAATCACCAGACAGGATTTGCTCGGCGAGCCGCTCATCCTTTCGCGGCAGGCCATCCGCCGCACGTCGGCAAAAAATGAATTCATCGAATGGTTCAAAGACGACTTTGAAAAGCTGGATGTGGTGGCGACGCTCAACCTCGTCTATAACGCAGCCCTCCTCGCCGAAAGCGGGGTGGGCCATGTCGTCACTCTGGACGGGCTGGTCAACACTTCGGAACACAGTAATCTGTGTTTCCGCTTTCTGGAGCCCAGGCTGGAGTCGGGGTTGAATATCGTCTGGAAAAAGTATCAGGTCTTTTCCCCGGCAGCGGAGGTATTTCTCCAGAAAATCCAGGAGGCTTTCGGGGAAACGGTCTGAGTCGTCCTCCTGAAGAACCTGAGGGCAGTATGACGTTTTGTTCCGGCCTGCTCCGGACGGTTCCGCTTATTCCGCAAAATGATATTCTTTACATCTATATCATCATATTTGATATAAGTATTTGCCATGATTCCTTGCTCAGGGTAAACGGGAAAAAACGTCGGAAGGAAGGCGGCCAACGTCCTTTTTCCGGTCCATCTGAAAACCGGGGAGATACCATGAACATGAGCAAGAAAGTGGCGGCGGGAATTCTTGTGGGCCTGTCCGCCCTTGCGGGAAACGCATGGGCGGTGACCAACGGCACACCTGACACCATTATTCTGAAGGACGGCAAAGAAATGAAGCTGGAACAAAGCTGGGACAAGATATTCCCGAAGAGCGACAGGGTTGACCACAGGAAGGTGATGTTCACCAACCGCTACGGCATTACCCTTGCGGGCGACCTCTACATGCCTAAGGGGGCCGAAGGCAAGCTGGCGGCCATCGCCGTGAGCGGCCCCTTCGGCGCGGTGAAGGAGCAGGCGTCTGGCCTCTATGCCCAGACGATGGCCGAGCGCGGCTTTCTGACTTTGGCTTTCGATCCCTCCTACACGGGCGAAAGCGGCGGCGAACCGCGCCATGTGGCGTCCCCGGACATCAATACCGAAGATTTCAGCGCGGCGGTGGATTTCCTTACCACCTTGGAGAACGTGGATGCGGGGCGCATCGGCATCATCGGCATATGCGGTTTCGGCGGCATGGGGCTGAACGCGGCGGCTATGGATACCCGCATCAAGGCGACGGTCGCCTCCACCATGTACGACATGAGCCGCGTCAACGCCAACGGCTACTTTGACGCCATGAATGCCGACGCACGTTATGAGGCCCGCAGGCAGCTGAACGAACAGCGCACCAAAGATGCGCAATCCGGAACCATTGCGCCATCACAGGCAGGGCTGCCCGCCTCCCTTAAGGGAGATGAACCGCAGTTCGTCAAGGATTACTTTGACTACTACAAAACCAAGCGCGGCTTCCATCCCCGTTCCATCAATTCCAACGGAGCGTGGAACGCCACCTCTCCCCTCTCGTTTATGAATATGCCGCTGCTGGCCTACGCGGGCGAGATACGCAACGCGGTGCTTCTCATCCACGGTGAAAAGGCCCATTCGCGCTACTTCAGCGAAGACGCCTTCAAAAAACTCACCGGCGACAACAAGGAACTGCTGATTATTCCTCATGCCAGCCATACGGACCTGTATGACAAGATAGATGTCATTCCTTTCGATAAAATCGAGGCTTTCTTCAAGTCCAATCTGTAAATTCTGACTTGTGCCCTTTCTGGAAGCGAAACCGTATGTTGATGCGGTTTCGCTTTTTTTATGCATAAGTGGATGTCTATACTTGTGTTAGTGATATTGTAAAATTTTATATCATCATATTTAATATAAGTATTTGCTATGATAATTCACAAAGGCTATCCCACTTTGGAGTACGACGCCAACAAGTCGTACAACTACTTTGAAGCGGACTTTTGAAAAAAGGAGTTTGATATGCATAACAAGACAGAAGGCGGCAGCGGCCTGCTTGTCCTTATTCTGACCTTTGGCGTCTTCAGCATTCTGAATACTGAAATGGGAGTCATCGGCATGTTGCCCCTGATCGCCGATACTTTTCAGGTCTCAGTGCCACAGGCCGGATGGACGGTGACGGTTTTCGCTCTGGTGATTGCCGTGTGCGGTCCGATCACGCCCATGCTTTTTTCACGGTTTGACCAAAAGACGGTCATGCTGTCAGCCCTTGGCGTGTTTATCATCAGCAATGCCGTTTCCATGTTTACGGAGAGCTTTGCTGTTCTGCTGGTCTCACGGGCTGTCCCGGCAATATTCCACCCGGTCTATGTTTCGATGGCCTTTACTGTCGCCGCCACGTCGGTTGCCAAAGAAGACGCGCCCAAAGCGGTCGCAAAGGTTTTCATCGGAGTTTCCGCCGGGATGGTGCTGGGAGTTCCCGCCGCCAGCTTTATTGCCAGCGAAACGTCCTACGCTATGGCAATGTTTTTCTTTGCCGCCGTGAACGGTATGGTGTTTTTGGCTACCATCGTTTGCATTCCGTCCATACCGGTGACAGGCAGACTTTCCTATGGGGAACAATTGCGTGTGCTGAAAAAGCCCGCTCTCTGGTATGCCGTGAGCGCCGTTGTTTTCACAAACGGCGCCGTATTCGGCTTTTTCAGCTATCTTTCGGACTATCTCAAGAGTGTTACACAACTGCCGTTTACCATTATCAGCATTGTTCTCTTCATCTATGGAGCGGCGAATATCGTGGGAAATGTCCTTGCAGGCAAACTGCTTGCCGTTGATGCTCACCGGACGATCAGGCTCACCCCCTTCGCGCTGGCCTTTGTGCTGGCATCATTGTTTCTTCTTGGAGACAGTTTTACCCCCATGCTGGGAATCGTCCTGCTGTTTGGCATCCTCACCGGCCTTTCCAGCAATAACAGTCAGTATATGATAGCCAACGCTGCTCTTGAAGCGCCCGAGTTCGCCAATGGGCTTTTCCTGACCTCGGCAAACTCGGGCACGGCTATCGGCACAGCACTTTGCGGATTGTTTATATCCGAAATGGGAATTCACTATTCCGTCTTCGGAGCGCTGATCTGCCTCGCGGCGGCAACAGTGGCCATATTCTGGGCGACCCGTCCATATAGATGTACCCCACTCATGAAAAAATATCCTGAGTTGGCGGAATCCATGCGCTAATACTCTCGCTTACAGTTACGTCTCTCACATCCTAAATATGGTCTACCCCCTGAACGCCTCACCTGTTTCTATTGGTGGGGCGCTCAAGCTATTTTATTGGCTGGCTTTAAAGACCAATATCATTCTGGAACGTATTTTTTCATCCCAATTTCTGCCGGGTAGATTTTAGGGTATTAAAAATTTTTTAAAATTTTTTACCTTTTATTTTTACATAGTTAACTAACAAAACAAGTGTCAACTACAAACGGCTATACCTACAAAGTCCCTTTTGCCGCTCCCGGTACATGTTCAAAGACACGACGCAGGGCTGCAACCGGAGCAGCAGGCCGACGGCAGGTACGCCGGAACCGGCTTGGCGCGGGCAAAACCGGCTCCAAGAGAGCGCATGATTTTGCTTTTTGGTCGGACAAGGTATAATCAGATCGACCTGATGAAAAAGGCCATCCTGATCAGAGCGTTTCGAGGAGAGCTGATGGGGCAAGTACATAACTAAAAAAGCAACAATTATAAAAACAGATACCGCTGACCCAATTATAACCTAATAATTTTGTCTACCGCTCCAACATGCCAATTATGGACATAGAAAACTACCTTTCTTGCCTGCCTACATCATCAGTTTTCTTCGGAACTCGACATATTGTAGCGATCTTAATATTTATGCTCATCATGTGGTTGTGTGGTATTAGTATTTATCTCTTGAGAAGATTGTTGAGAAAATTGAGTCATCATACCTCTCATTTGTGCCTTTCCCATTTTTTCCCAACTATAATCACTTCTATCTATTACTGAAATACTATCTTGTAAATTTCTAAAAATACTTGTATTCAAATCTATTGCATCATCAAAATCAACAATTGATTCAATTCCATCTTTCTTTATTTCAATACGCCGATCATTACGTATTTCTATTTCATAGGCATACGTAATACGTTGATTAGCAAGAGTCGAATACTCAATTTTACATATAAAATTTAATAAACTTTGAATAGAGTTTTTGTTCATATCGATGGTATTCTCGAATTGTTCTTGGTTTGTTAGTCTTATCATTATTTTTTTCATAACTACGCAAGAAACTTATTTCATTTTTGGTGGAATATCTATAAACTGAATCAGTATCAAGATTCCTTAACTCAGTATTAGTTGTTGCAATAATATCTTTAATTCCTACATCTGAATTATTCTCAATTTGTAAAATTCTACATTTTTGATTTAATAGTTTATTAAAATCATCATAAAAATCAAAACCATCTTCGCCTGAAAAAAGTAATATTCTATTATAATCGTTATTCACTATTAATCTATCAAGTATGTTGCTAAATGTTTGCAACATAAGAGAAACTTTTATCAGCACATACTTACTTTGTTTAAATTCGTCTTTACGTACTTTTTCAAAATTATCTGCTTGTTCTTTCAATTGTTTTTTTGTACGGTTATTAGTATATATTACCGCGCCAAAAGTTGAAAATGCAGTTAATAAACCTGCAATTATTGTGGCCCCCATTTCCCACCAGCCCGGCGATATAAAAATTATTTCGTTTGACATTATACTATTCTTCCTACGTGAAAATTAAATAAAAGCGAGTATGATGAGATCTGGCATTTGTGCCTAAATAACGCCTTGTTCTAATTTGGTAAGAACCCAATTATTCAAACTTACCCCAGCATCGGCAGCCTTTTTTGCAATTTTTTGATGCAATTCTGGCGAAATCCTAATATTAAATCGGCCAGAAAACGGCTTTTCAGGTTCTTTGCCTACTTCAGAACAAAGCGCTAGATAATCCTCTACGGAATCCGCAAGCGTCTGTTTCAGCTCATCAATGGACCGGCCTTGAAAGGTCACGACGTCATTGAGATGCAGGACTTCGCCGTGGAAAATATCGGCATTAGAATCGTATTCAAAACGTCCTTGATAGCCTTTATAGGTGAGTGTATTCATGGCTTCAATCCTAATATTCGCAAAAAAGCGTCTTACTGATTTGACCGCGCCTTTATCGGTAGTGGGCTACGGGTGAGGGCGGTGGAACACGGCTACCTGTTTTTCCCAAATAAACCAGACTCGCGAACCTCGCCCTTCTTTGATGATACCACCGTACCCTTTGAATACGCCCTCAATGTCGGCCCAAGAAATGGCAGGGCTGACCGGACCGGCAAATATGGCTTCTAAGATTTTACGGTGTTTATTGTTTATGACTCATGGTACTATCAATAGGTGTCAAGTCAAGTGGTAAGGCTTTTTACAGCTTCCAGAAAAATGGGATAGAATAGACGTATATGGACAAAAATGGCTTATAAAATACCATAGTGGGGTGCCCGAAATAGACTCGAACTCCGGTAATAAATCCAGTTTGTTGGTATGGACGTTGGTATAAAAATTTTTAATATTTTTTATTCAAATAAAAACAAATAGATGACTTCACAATCTATTCTCCCCTTCGCACCATAAGAAAGCAAGCGGGCTGACAGAGCAATCTGTCGGCCCGTTTTTGTTGCGAGGTATCCTACTTGTACTTGGACAAAAGAATCTTGTTGCAAGCATAGAATCGAAGTAGCTCGCTCTCTTTGCAGTTTTCCAACTGTGCAAGCAGATCTTTCCCGATGCCTTTCGGAGAACGCCTAATCTCCTCAAGCGCGAACAATTCTTTCACACGGAGAGACAATGCAGAAGCTATTTTTTCCAAGGTTGATAAAGTCGGCCTCGCTGAGGCCTCGTTCGATAGATTTGATGTGCCGCAAGGACAAACCGGATTTTTCCGCTAATTGTTCCTGTTTCAATTTTCGTGAGAGACGCAGCAAACGAATCGTTATCCCAAAAGATTTTTGACAGTTCCCCATAGGCTCCTCCAATGGAGGAGAATAGCCTTGACCTGATAAGATTGTTAGCAACTACACTAGGTTTAACAGTCAGAAATAGAAAATATACATTCTATTCTCTCATTCATACCATGCCGTTCTTGAGTTTTGCCTTGCCGGGAAAGTTTCAATTCTTCCCCTGAGAAGCTTCTCAAAGGTTGACGGCTTTTCAGGAACGGGCTATTTCATGCATATACATGGAGTTTCTATGGAGTCCCTCACGAAGGAATACGCTTCTCCTGTCTGCGTCTGTATGCAGCTCCGCAAAGCCGGGCGTGTTGTTACGCAGAGTTACGATCGCTGCCTGCGTCCCGTGGGCATTCGGGGAACACAGTTTGCGCTGCTGAAACGGATCGCCTGTATGCGTCGGCCGTTCATTACGGATATCAGCAAGGTGCTGTGCATGGATCAGACCACGGCGACCCGGAATATCGGGCTGTTGGAGCGGGCGGGGTTTGTTGCCGTTGGCGTGCATCCTGACGATGCCCGGAAGAAGGTGGTGGAATTGACGCCGGAAGGGCAGGCCAAGCTGGAGGAAGCCTTTCCCCTGTGGGAAGAGGCGCAACGGGAAATCAGGGAATACCTCGGCGACGACAGGCTGGGGCATCTGTGCTCCCTGCTTCAGGTTCTGAGCGATTTCTCCAGCGAATGAAGTTTCTCCTGCTCCATGTACATCCTCAATACAGGATAAAGGAGGCTTTTTATGAACGTACTGCTCATCAACGGCAGCCCGCACAAGAAGGGCTGCACCTACACCGCTCTCAGCGAAGTGGCAGGACAGCTTGAGAAAAACGGCATCGGCTCGAATATCGTGCACATCGGCTCGAAGCCCATTCGGGGCTGTATCGCGTGCGGCGCTTGCCGGGAAACCGGGCTGTGCGTGTTTGACGACGATCCGGTCAACGAGTGCTCAGGGCTCTTGAAGGCGGCGGATGGCCTTATCGTGGGGTCGCCCGTCTACTATGCGGCTCCCAACGGCGCGCTGTGCGCTTTCTTGGATCGCCTGTTCTATATGAAAAGCGGAGCCTACGCCTACAAGCCCGCTGCCGCCGTGGTCAGCTGCCGCCGTGGCGGGGCCAGCGCGGCTTTTGATCGCCTGAACAAATATTTTACCATTTCCTGTATGCCCATCGTGTCCTCGCAGTACTGGAACTCCGTGCACGGCAACACGCCGGAGGAAGTGAGGCAGGACAAGGAGGGTTTGCAGATCATGCGGACCCTGGGCGACAACATGGCGTGGCTGCTCAAGTGCATTGAGGCCGCCAAGGGGACCGTGCCCTATCCGGTGCGGGAGCCGTGGACACCCACGAATTTCATCCGTTAGGCTAAACCGCAAACACGACGACGGGTTCGCGCAAGCGGCTCCTCGATACGGGCCCGCATTCCTCGGAGTGCGGGCTCTGCCGTCATGAAAGCGAAACAGAGATATGCTTTTGTGGCTCCCGGCTGGAATAGAATGCCGTCCTCTGCGGGATGATGATTTTTCGGGAGCACGGCGGACAAATGGCGAGGCGGATTGGAGCGCTTTTCAAGGTATCGTTTGCCGTCTGGGAAAAAGAACGCTACTGGATTCTAACACGTCAACGTTACGATTCTGTGACAATGCCGGTATGATAGGTTCCCCAAGGGGAACCGCCCGGGACAAGAGGGAAAGGGGCGGCACATGGCGGAGAAAGAACGCGCTTCTCGGCAGGTCATCGTTATTTCATTGATCACGGCGGCCTGTTTGATCGGCGACTCGATGCTGTACATCGTGCTGCCCATCTGTTTCGCTCAGGCCGGGCTGTCCTCCTTATGGGAAGTGGGGATTATCCTGTCGGTCAACCGGCTGGTGCGGCTCCCGCTCAATCCGATGGTAGGCTGGCTGTACCGCCATATCAGTGATCGGACCGGCATTTTCATCGCCACGGTACTCGCCACCATCACCACCTTCAGTTACGCCTTTGCGGACGGCTTTGCCGTCTGGCTTCTTCTGCGCTGCCTGTGGGGTATCGCATGGACACTGTTGCGGCTTGGCGGCTTCTATTGCATCCTGAATGTATCGTCCGACGATAATCGCGGCTATTTCATGGGGTTGTATAACGGCCTGTACCGGATCGGCAGTCTGGCGGGGATGCTCCTCGGCGGGATTTTCGCGGACTGGCTCGGTTTTTCCGTGACGTGCATGTTATTCGGCGCGTGTACCGCCGTGACTATTGTTCTCGGGTTCCTCTGTGTGCCGCGCGGAAACAGCGGCGTCCCGGCCGGAACGCAAGCCGAGGAGCGGTCTTTGACGTGGCTATGGAAGGACGGCACGGTTCTGTGGGTCATGGCGACGGGGCTTGTCGTGGCGCTTATCTATCAAGGCCTGTACGCCTCCACGCTCAGCGAGCTCATCCGTATCCATTTCGGGAGCAGCGTTACCTTGCTCGGCGGGGTAGCCGTGGGCGCGGCAACGCTCGGGGGCGTCCTGCAAGCCATCCGCTGGGGGTGGGAGCCGTGGCTGGCCCCGGGGATCGGCGTATTGTCCGATCGCCGCTTCGGTCGGCGATCCATGATGGTGGTCTCGCTGGCGTTCGGGGTGGTCGTGTTCGGGCTCGTCGCCTTGCGCTTGCCCCTGCCGCTGTGGCTTGCCGTGTTGATCGGCATCCAGCTCACGGGGACGTCACTGACCACGATAGCCGATTCCGTGGCTTCGGATACGGCGTCCGTGCGGGGAGGGCGGGTATTTATGATGTGGTACTCGTTCGCCGTGGATCTCGGCGCGGCCCTCGGGCCGATCCTCGCCTACCTGCTCAATGACATGTGGGGGATGGATACGGCTTATGCGGGCACGGCGGTCCTTCTGCTGATCCTTGCCGTGAAGTGGTACTGGTCGGCTCCGCTGCTCAAACCCTTTGTCCGGCGCTCTACCTGACGGGAAATGCGCCTTCCGGCGCGCGGCCGTTTTCATGGTTTTAGGGCTCGGCGCTTCCCGTGAAATCCCTTTCTTGCCGATAGATTCCACTGCCAATCGATAATGTACAATCCCGCTTCCGTTTTGTCCGGAGCGGGATTTTTTGTATGCGTTTGGGACGCGTATATTGTTATTATTTAGGATTTATTACTTTTTTCTGCTTTGTAGCACAATCTCCGCACAACCGTCTCTCCTTTTCTCCACGATCGACAAAAAGCGGACACGCCCGCGTCACACGGCTCCTCCACTATGCGCCCAACGACAAGTGAGGAGTTCAACATGATCCACATAGATACTCTCAGCAAAACGTTTTCAGGCGGGAAGGGGCTTGACCGGGTCAGCCTGCACATCAAGCCCGGCGAAATGGTCGCGCTCATCGGCTCGTCCGGTTCCGGAAAATCGACCCTGATGCGCCATATCGCGGGGCTCATGCCCGGCGACGCCGACGGCGGGCGGATCGAGGTCGCGCAGCACCTCATCCAGGACAGGGGCGTGATCAGCCGCGACATCCGAACCATGCGGGCGGAAATCGGCATGGTCTTCCAGCAGTTCAATCTGGTGGATCGCATGTCCGTTTTGCGCAACGTCATGCTCGGCGCGCTGTCGCGCACGGCGCTGTGGCGCAGCCTGCTGGGCTTCTTCCATGAAGAGGACGCCCGGCTTGCCTACAAGGCGCTGGCCCGCGTCGGCATCATGGAAAAGGCGCATCAGCGTACCTCCAACCTCTCCGGCGGGCAGCAGCAGCGCGCCGCCATTGCCCGCGCCCTTGTGCAGCGCGCCCGCGTCCTGCTGGCGGACGAGCCCATTGCCTCGCTCGATCCGGAATCGTCCCGCAACGTTATGGAAACGCTGCGCGATCTGAACCAGAAGGACGGGCTCACCGTGCTCGTGACCCTGCATCAGGTCGACTACGCGCTGTCCTTCTGCCCCCGAACCATCGCCTTGAAGCATGGCCGGGTCGTGTACGACGGGCCGAGCGCGGAACTGACCCCCGCCTTCCTCAAGCGGCTCTACGGTACGGAATGCGACTCCCTGTTCGCCCGCCAGGAAAGCGACATCCGGCGGAATCCGCCCCTGACGCAGGTTCAAGTGGCCTAACCCTCAACAACAAGGATTTGCCATGTTTTCACGTTTCCTGATCGCCGTTGCGGCGGCGGCCGTCGTCCTTGGCGGTTCCGTTTGTGCCAAGGCTGCGGAAGTCCTGAACTTCGGCATCATCTCCACGGAATCATCCCAGAACCTCAAACAGTTGTGGGACCCCTTCCTCGCCGACATGGAAAAGGCCACCGGCTTCAAGGTCAAGGCGTTCTTCGCTTCGGACTACGCCGGGATCATTGAGGGGATGCGCTTCAAAAAGGTCGATCTCTGCTGGATCGGCAACAAGGGCGCCATCCAGATGGTGGACCGTTCCGACGGTTCCGTTTTCGCCCAGACCACGGCGGCGGACGGTACGGACGGCTACTACTCCTTGCTTGTGGTGAACAAGGAGAGTCCGCTCAAGAGCGTGGACGACGTGCTCAAGAACGCGGCTGGGCTTCGTTTCAGCAACGGCGATCCCAACTCTACCTCCGGGTTCCTCGTGCCCGGCTACTACGTGTTCGCCAAGAACAACGTCGACCCGAAGAAAATTTTCAAGAACGTGGTTGCCGCCAACCATGAGTCCAACGCGCTCGCCGTCGCCAACAGGCAGGTGGATGTGGCGACTTGCAACAACGAAGCCATCGGCCGCCTCGAAATCGCCCACCCTGAAAAGGCCGCGCAGATCCGCGAAATCTGGCGCTCGCCGCTCATCCCGAGCGATCCGCTGGTGTGGCGCAACAGCCTTCCCGAAAGCACGAAAAAGAAGATCGCCGATTTCATCTTCGGGTACGGCGTGAAGGGTGATGTGGCCCACGCCAAGGCCATCCTCGAAAAGCTCCAGTGGGGGCCGTTCAAGCCTTCGACCAACGCCCAGCTGGTTCCTCTCCGTCAGCTCGAACTGTTCCGCGAAAAGAGCAAGCTGCAGGCCAATGCCGAGATGCCTGCGGCGGAAAAGGCCGAGCGCATCAAGAAGATAGACGAAGCCCTCGACAGGTTGTCCCTGTAATACGCCTCGGCGGCGCGGAGGTTCCCGCGCCGCTTTTTCCCGGCGGGCCCGTACCGCCGGTTTTCCGAAAGGATTGCCATGAGTTCCGAATTTGCTCTGTCCCCTCCGCGCAAACGCCCTATGGAACTGCTGCGCCTCGTGGGTTGGGCCGTCGCGCTGGCGTTTCTCGTCTGGTCGTGGCGGGGGGCGGAAATGCGCCCCATGACCCTGATTACCGAGTCGGGCAACATCCTCACGCTGATTAAAGACTTCTTCCCGCCCGACTTCACGGACTGGCGGCTGTACGCCACGGAAATGGTCGTCACCCTGCAAGTCGCCATCTGGGGCACGCTGCTCGCCGTGGTCTGTGCCGTGCCGCTCGGCATCCTGTCTTCCGACAACATCGTGCCGTGGTGGGTCTACCATCCCGTGCGCCGCCTCATGGACGCCGCCCGCGCCATCAATGAAATGGTGTTCGCCATGCTGTTCGTGGTCGCCGTGGGCCTTGGCCCCTTCGCGGGCGTGCTGGCTCTGTGGGTACATACCACGGGCGTCCTCGCCAAGCTGTTCTCCGAGGCCGTGGAAGCCATCGAGCCGAGCCCGGTCGAAGGCGTGCGCTCCACGGGGGCCTCCTTCCTTGAGGAAGTCGTATACGGCGTCATCCCGCAGGTTTTCCCGCTGTGGATCTCCTATTCGCTGTACCGCTTCGAGTCCAACGTGCGCTCCGCCACCGTCGTGGGCATGGTCGGCGCGGGCGGCATCGGCATGGTGCTGTGGGAGCTGATCCGCAGCTTCGCCTTTGAGCAGACCTGCGCCGTCATGGCCCTCATCGTGCTGGTCGTGGTGGTCTTCGACATGCTCTCGCAGCAGCTGCGGAAGAGGGTGCTGTAATGCCCGCCCGCTATGCCGTGTACTACGCGCCTTCGGCGGGCGATGCCCTGCATCAGGCGGTGACCCCGCTGCTGGGCCGTGATGCCCTCGGGGGCCTGAATGTGCCGCAGGCGACGCCTCCGGGTGTGGATCCCGTTTTCTGGAAGGCGGTCACCCGCGTTCCCGCCCATTACGGATTGCACGCGACGCTCAAGGCGCCTTTCGAACTCCGCCATTCGGGAATGGACAGCCAGCTGTTGCGCTCCACGGGTGAAGTGGCGTCCCGCTTCCTGCCCTTTGCAATTCCGTCCCTGTCCCTCGCCTATCTGGGCAAGGAGGAAAAAGGCTTTTATGCGCTCGTTCCCTCGACGAAATGCTCTCTGCTGTCCTTTCTGGAACGCGCCTGTGTGATGGATCTGGATGCCTTCCGGGCTCCCCTGAAAACAGAGGATGTGGCCCGGCGCGGCCATCTGTCCCTTGAGGAACGCAGCAACCTGTATATGTGGGGCTACCACCGCGTCCTTGATTCGTTCCAGTTCCACATCACGCTGACCGACGGCATTGCCGACGCGGGATTGCGTGCGCTTGTGGGCGCGGGCCTGCGCAAGGCGCTGGAAGGCGTGCTGGACGCTCCGCTCCGTATCGATGCCCTGACCCTTTTCAAACAGGAAAACCGCAACCGGCCCTTTTCCGCCGTGGCGCGGCTTCCGTTCGCCAACGTACAGACTGCACAGGAAACAGCATGATGTCTCTCACCGTTCGACAAGAAAGGATGCGGCTGTTGGCCCTCGCATCCGTGGAGCGTCTCGAAGCGGGGCTCTCCGCCATTACGCCGCCGGATTACGAGGTAGTCCGCGGGCCGGAAACCGGGCTGGTCATGATCCGGGGCCGTGTGGGCAACACCGGCGGCGCCTTCAATATGGGCGAAGCGCTTGCGACGCGCTGCGTGGTCTCGTTGAAGGACGGCTGCCTCGGGTATGCGTGGATTCTGGGCGAGGATGCCCGCCGCGCCGAGCTTGCCGCCCTGTACGACGCCCTCTGGCAGCGGGACGGCTATGCGGAACCCCTTGATCGGGAACTGCTCCCCGCGCTGGAAGCGGAACGCGCCCGCCGGGTGCGGGAGGATGCCGCCGCCGTCGAGCCTACCCGCGTTGATTTCTTTACGCTTGTCCGAGGAGAAGACTGATGCCGGCCTTTTCCCAACCCGTATTCGATATGCAGCGGGTGTTCCGCGTTGTGCTCGATGCCATGTCCCGTCCCGCGCGGCTTTGCCGCCTGCCCGTATTCCCGCAGTCCGTGCCGGACGGCCTTTCGCCCGTGCTGGCGGCTCTTGCCCTGACCCTGTGCGACGGCGAATCTCCGCTCTGGCTTTCTCCGGGCCTGCGGAAGGATGAAACGACAACGTGGCTCCGTTTCCACTGCGGCTGTCCGATCGTCGAAGAGGCGGACAAGGCGGCCTTCGCGCTGGTGGCGGACGCTTCCGAACTGCCGCCCCTGTCCGCTTTCGCGCAGGGCGTTCCCGCTTACCCCGACCGTTCCGCAACCGTTTTGCTTGCCGGTCTGGCCTTTGATGCGGGAACCCGTTTCCGTGGTTCCGGCCCCGGCATCTGCGGGGAAAGTACCTTCACCTGCACGTTGCCCGAAGATTTTGCGGAGCGGTGGCGCGAGAATACGTCGGGCTTCCCGCTCGGCGTGGACATGCTGCTGTGCGGCGCCGACGGCGTGGCCGGTCTGCCGCGCACCACGCGCCTTGAACGTCTGCCTCAGGAGAGTGCGTCATGTATGTAGCGGTCAAAGGTGGGGAAAAGGCCATTTCCGCCGCCCATGAACTCCTCCGCCGGGAAGGGCGGGGCGACCCCTCCGTCCCCGATCTGGGGATCGAACAGCTGATCGGGCAGTTGCGGCTTGCCGTGGACCGGGTCATGGCCGAAGGCTCACTGTATGACCGGGATCTCGCCGCGCTGGCCATCAAGCAGGCGCAGGGCGACTTGCTCGAAGCCGTATTCCTCGTCCGTGCCTACCGGACCACGCTTCCCCGGTTCGGCAGTTCGCTTGCCGTGGACACGTCAGCCATGCGCGTGCTGCGGCGCATTTCCGCCACATGGAAGGATCTCCCCGGCGGACAGATCCTTGGCGCGACGTTCGACTACACGCACCGCCTGCTGGATCGCACCCTCTCCCGCGCTGAAGCCGGAGCCGCCGGATCTTCCCCTCTTCCAGCAGAACCCGATACGGATTCCCCGCTCGGCGGGCCGTTGCCGCGTGCGCTCGACGCGCTGGTTGCGGAAGGGCTGCTCGAACGGCCCGAGCCGTCGGAGGGCGATGCCTGCCGCGACATCACCCGCCATCCTCTGGAACTGCCCGCCGATGCCCCGGCGGATCGCGGCGTGCGCCTTCAGGCGCTGGCCCGCGCCGACGAAGGTTTTCTGCTCGGCATGGCCTACTCCACGCAGCGCGGCTTCGGCGCTGTGCATCCCTTCACCGGAGAGCTGCGCCGGGGATGGGTGGAAGTGTCTTTTTTCTCCGAAGAGCTCGGCTTCGATGTCGTTATCGGCGAAATCGAGCTGACCGAATGCGAAACCGTGAGCCGCTACACCGGGACGGCCCGCCCGCCGTGCTTCACGCGGGGGTACGGGCTGGTTTTCGGCAACAACGAGCGCAAGGCGCTGTCCATGTCCATCACGGATCGCGCCCTCCGCGCCAAGGAACTGGACGAACCCGTCGTCGGCCCGGCGCAGAATCCCGAATTCGTGCTCCTGCACGGCGACAACGTGGACGCCTCGGGTTTTGTCCAGCACATCAAGCTGCCGCATTACGTGGACTTTCAGGCCGATCTTTCCCTTATCCGCGGCTTGCGCGCCAAGCGGCAGAACGACAAGGATATCTAGATGCCACAGACCGACGTTTGCGCGGACGCGCCGCTTGAGGGCTATGCGTTCGCCTATCTTGACGAAACGACCAAACGCATGATCCGGCGGGGGCTCCTCAAGGCCGTTGCCATCCCCGGCTATCAGGTGCCGTTCGCCAGCCGCGAGATGCCCATGCCCTGCGGATGGGGGACCGGCGGGATTCAGGTTACCGCGAGTATCCTCGGCAGGGACGACGTGCTCAAGGTCATCGATCAGGGCTCCGACGACACCACCAACGCCGTGTCCATCCGGGATTTCTTCCGCAAGACCACCGGCGTCGCCACCACGACCCATACGGACGAGGCCACCATCATCCAGACCCGCCACCGCATCCCCGAGCAGCCGCTCACCGAGTCGCAGATCATGGTGTATCAGGTGCCGCTGCCGGAGCCGCTGCGCTGGCTTGAGCCGAGCGAGCAGGAAACCCGCACCCTCCACGCGCTGGAGGAATACGGGATCATGAACGTCAAGCTGTACGAGGACATCGTGCGCCACGGGACCATCGCCACGGGCTTCGATTACCCCGTGCGCGTGGCCGGGCGGTACATCATGAGCCCTTCGCCCATCCCGCGTTTCGACAACCCCAAGATGCACCAGTGCCCGGCGTTGCAGCTCTTCGGGGCTGGGCGCGAAAAGCGGCTGTACGCCATCCCGCCGTATACCGACGTGGAAAGCCTCGATTTCGAGGATTACCCCTTTACCGTGCAGTCGTGGGACGAGGCCTGCGCCATCTGCGGCTCCACGGACACCTATCTGGATGAAGTCATCCTCGACGATCAGGGGAACCGCATGTTCGTATGTTCCGATACCGACTGTTGCGCCCGCCGCGCCGCCGTGCGGGACGGACAGGGAGGCGCGCAATGAAAGACTGGAACGCCGCCCCCATCCTGTCGGCCCGGAACCTGACCCGCCGTTACGGGGAGCATATCGGCTGCCGTGACGTCTCCTTCGACCTCTGGCCCGGCGAAGTGCTCGGCATCGTGGGCGAATCCGGGTCGGGCAAAAGTACGCTCCTGAACATGCTTTCGGGACGCATGGAACCGACCTCCGGAACGATCGCCTACCGCGACGCCGCCGGGCGTGAGCGGAATATCCACGCGCTGCCGGAAGGCGAAAAGCGCCGCCTCCTGCGCTCCGAACTCGGATTCGTGCACCAGCGCCCCTCGGACGGCCTGCGTATGCAGGTCAGCGCCGGGGCGAACATCGGCGAACGGCTGATGGCCGAAGGTGCGCGACATTACGGCACGTTGCGCGGCAGGGCCCTGCAGTGGCTGGAGCGGGTGGAGATCGACGCCGGGCGCATCGACGACAAGCCCGCCCTCTATTCCGGGGGAATGCAGCAGCGCCTGCAAATCGCCCGGAACCTCGTCACGTCGCCGCGTCTGGTGTTCATGGACGAGCCCACCGGCGGCCTTGACGTGTCCGTACAGGCCCGTCTGCTCGACCTCTTGCGCCATCTCGTGCTGGACATGGATCTGGCGGTCATCCTCGTCACCCACGATCTCGCCGTGGCCCGCCTGCTCTCGCACCGGCTCATGGTCATGTACCGGGGGGAGGTCGTGGAAACGGGGCTCACCGATCAGGTGCTCGACGATCCGCATCACGCCTACACGCAACTCCTCGTCTCTTCCATCCTGCAAGGGTAAGCCATGAACACTCCCATCATCGAAGTCCGAAACCTGAGCAAGACCTTTGTGCTGCACCAGCAGGGCGGGGTGGCGATCGAGGCCCTTTCCGGGATCAGCTTTTCCGTGGACGCGGGCGAGTGCGTCGCCCTGCACGGGCCGTCCGGCGCGGGCAAGTCCACGCTCCTGCGCGCCCTCTACGGCAACTACCTCCCCACGGGCGGCTCCATCCGGGTCCGCTGCGGCGGGGAGGATGTGGACATCACCAGCGCCGCTCCCCGGACCGTCATCCGGCTGCGGCGGGGCTGCATCAGTTATGTCAGCCAGTTCCTGCGGGTTATCCCACGCGTGAGCACGCTGGATCTGGTCGCGGAGCCGCTGCTTGAGGCGGGCGAAGGGCAGGCCGCCGCCCGCAGCCGCGCCGAAGGGCTGCTTGCCCGGCTGAACCTGCCCGAACGCCTGTGGCATATTGCACCCGCCACGTTTTCCGGCGGCGAGCAGCAGCGGGTGAACATCGCGCGCGGCTTCATCCGCCCGTCCCCCATTCTCCTGCTCGACGAGCCCACGGCCTCGCTGGACGGCGCGAACCGGCAGGTGGTCATCGATCTGATCCGCGAAGCGCGCGGGAACGGGGCCGCCATCGTGGGCATTTTCCACGACGACGTGGCCCGCGAAGCCGTGGCCGACAGCACCATCCCCGTCAGGCGCCCGTAACCTTTTTTCATCAAGAGCATACAGCCATGAACGAAACCGTATTCACCAACGCCAGGCTGATCACCCCCGACGCGGTTGTTGAAGGCACCCTCGTCGTCCGCGACGGGCGCATCGTCTCTCTCGACAACGGTGCGAGCTCGCTCGCGGAACGCATCGATCTGGAAGGCGACTACCTGATGCCCGGCCTTGTGGAGCTTCACACCGACAACCTCGAAAAGCATTTCATCCCGCGCCCCAAAGTGCTCTGGCCTCAGGGCGTGCCCGCCTTTTTTGCCCATGACGCCCAGATCATCGCGTCCGGGATCACGACCGTTTTTGACGCCCTGTCCGTGGGCGAGTACCACGACAAAGGCCGTATCGCCATGCTCGGCAAGGCCGTAGGCGCGCTGAACAGTTGCCGCTCCACCGGGAAGCTTCGGTCCGAACACCTGCTGCACCTGCGCTGTGAAGTGGCCGATCCCCGGATGCAGGATCTTTTTTTCCCGCTGTCCGATACGCCCGCGCTCAGCCTCGTGTCGCTCATGGACCACACGCCGGGCCAGCGCCAGTGGCGCGATACCTCTTCCTACCGCACCTATTACAGCAACATCGCCTCGTGGACGGATGAGGAGTTCGAGCAGGTCGTCGAACGCCTTCAGACCGCGCGCGACGGCTGCGCGGAGGACAATGCCGCGTCCGTTATGGCTTTCTGCCGGGAGCGAGGCCTGCCGATGGCGAGCCACGACGACACGCTTGTGGAACACGTTGAAGAAGCCCTCGGCAACGGCATCGCCATCAGCGAGTTCCCCACGACGATGGAGGCGGCGCGCCATGCCTCCGAAAACGGTATGCTCGTGCTCATGGGAGCGCCCAACGTGGTGCGCGGCGGGTCGCACTCGGGGAATATCTCCGCGCTGGAGATCGCGCAGGCGGGGTATCTGGGGAGCCTCTCCTCGGACTATGTGCCCGTCAGCCTTCTTGAAGCGGCGTTTGCCCTCAGCGAAGGCGGGTATATGTCCCTTCCGGCTGCGGTGGGGCTCGTGACCGCCAATCCCGCCGAAGCCGTGGGCCTCACGGATCGCGGCAGCCTCGAAGTGGGGCGGCGGGCGGATCTCGTGCGCGTGAGCATGGTTGAGGGGCAGCCCGTGGTTCGGAATGTCTGGCGGGAAGGCGCGGAGGTTTTCTGATGCGGCAGGGCCAGCTTGTTTACGTCATGGGCGCTTCGGGCTCGGGCAAGGACAGCCTGCTGCAGGCTTTGCGTCCCCGTTTGCGGGGGGTACCGGTGGCCTTCGCCCGGCGGTACATCACGCGGCCCCTCTCTGCTAAGGGCGAACGCCATATCGCCGTTTCCCCGGAACGGTTCGCGGCTATGGCGGCGTCGGGGGAGTTCATGATGGACTGGCGAAGCCACGGCCTCCGGTACGGCATCGGGAAAGGCGTAGAAACAACTCTCGCCCACGGAGGCGTGGTGCTTATGAACGGCTCGCGGGAGTATCTGCCCGAAGCGCTCCGGCGTTTCCCCAGCCTCGTCCCCGTGCTTGTGGAAGTGGACGCTTCCGTACTTCGGGCGCGTCTGCTGGCGCGGGGCCGGGAGCAGGGCGGGGATATTGAGGAGCGCATTGCCCGGGCTTCGATGCCTGCCGAATATCCGGACGGGGTGCTCCGTATCGATAACTCCGGTGAACTCGCGGAGTCGACGGCGGCTTTCTACCGGATGGTTGCGCGGTTGATTGAAGAAAAAACGGATTTTCGTCAGTAAAACGGAGCGGGAATCCTATCCCGGCAATCCATATTGTTACCGGACGGAAAAGGAAGCGGCAGCTTCCTTTTTTCTTCGATGCAACGGAACTCCTTTCGTGTAACCACCCCACCAGTCGAAGTTTTCGCGGGTGGGGGCGTGGGGGAGGGAGCCTTTTTCAAAAGGCTCCCTCCCCCACATTTTTACATCCCTACCGGAACCGTTCCGGCCATGATGCCGCACCCCTGAGGAAGATCCAGCGGGAGGCGGCGGATGTCTTCAAGCCCCGCGTTCCGCATGAATCCCGCAAGCTCCTGCCTTGTATAGGACTGCCCGTCAGGCGTTCCGACAAGCATGTTGAGATCGAACAGCGCCGGATGCTGCGGTCCGCTGCGGTTGTCGTCGAGGATGAATTCCTGAATGAGCAGGAGGCCGCCCGGGACGAGCGACTGCGCGGCCTTCCGCACGATGTTGGCGGACTCGTCAAAGCCCGCGCCGTGCAGGATCTGGGAGAGCCACGCCACGTCGAATCCGCCGGGAAGGTCTTCGGTGGTAAAATCCCCGCCCGCGAAGGAGATCCGGTCGGCCATGCCGGAGTCGGCGATGACGCGTTCCGCAAAGGGGCGGGTTGTGGGGAGATCGAAAACCGTGGCGCTCAAGCCGGGGTTGCGACGGCAGAAGTGGATGGCATAGGCCCCGGTCGCGCCGCCGAGATCAAGCAGGTGGGAACGGCCGGAAAGGTCGATGTGCGGAACGCTGCGTTCCGCCTGTGCGTTGGCGATGTTGTACATCCCCATGAGGAAACTTTCCCGCTCGCCCGTATCTTCGGTATCGACGGAAGAGCGGTGGCGGGTCGGCCTGTTCTCGCGGACGGACTCGTCCAGCTTGGACCAGCCGGGCATAAGATGGCGGTGATGTTCCACTATATGCCCGAGATAACCGGGATTGCCCCGGCACAGGTGATCCCGCGAGAAGGGCGGCAGTTCGCAGGTTTCGCCTTGACGGATCAACAGGCCCATTGCACACAGGGCGGTTAGAAGGCGGTCGAGGCTTTGGGGGACGCATCCTGTCCGATCGGCGAGTTCCGTCACGGTCATCGGCCCGCCGGACAGAGGGGTGAACACGTCCAGATGCACGGCGGCGTGGATGGCGCAGCTTTCCCAATACATTCCGGAAGCGTGGAGCAAGGCGGAAGGGGTCCAGTCTTTCATAACGCACCTCCTGTGTTTCATTGGAGTAGCATCCCTCGCACTTTGCCACAACCGCCGAGATTCGATGAAAGCGGCAGCCTGAACCGGAACGGACCAGTGCCGGCAGGCAAACGCCGATGCCCTGTGCGTGGCGTGGCCGGGCTTTCTTGTGGGGGAACACCGTTGCCGTTGATTGGGGCGTGCTCCGCCTTTGTGCGGATCGGTCGGCTACGCTTTTTTCTCGGCTCCCCATACCTGCCGACAGGGCTGCTCGCGTTGCCATAGTGCGTGAAGTATGTCCATGACGGCATCTTCCCACGTCCCGTGTGTGGGGAGATGCGCGTTGCTGAAGTCGGCGGGGAGAGCCGTTATCTTTTTTTGTCGCATTAGTATGTTTTTATCCGTCATTTAAAACTGCTAAAAAACATGTTGTTTCTTTATTTGACTGATTTTGGTTTGAATGGCCTTTTTTAAAAAACAGATAACCGTGTTTTTGCACAGGGTATGTTCTCCGAAAACACTATGATTTCTTTGAGAAAACATATAGGGTACATATAAGATCCGGCAGCGTTCCGTAAGGTCAGAGCCAAACGGCATGTTCGGGCATGTCGCTTCACATAACACTAGAGGCAAGGAACAAGGTCGGAGCATGAGAAGGCATGGATACGGGATATCCGTTTTCGGGGCGATCGTCTTGTGCTGTTTGTTCTTTTGCTTTCCCGCGCAGTCAGACGACAACGCCGTTTCCATCCGGGTGGGGTATTATGAGGACGGGGACTACATGTCCCGTGGCCGGTCCGCTGAATATATCGGTTTCAATATCGAATTTTTGCAGAAGCTCGCCAAGGTCGGCGGGATGCGTTATGAAATGCTGGATGAGGGCAGCTGGGAGAACGCATGGCATCAGCTTTTGGAAGGGCACATAGACATGATCCCCGCCGTGTTCCGCACGGAAGAACGGGAAAAAGAGGTTCTGTTCTCCAACCTGCCCATGGGTACGCTTTATGTTACCCTCAATGTCAGAGTTGACGACAAACGGTACGGTTACGAAGATTTCAGCTCCTTTCAAGGGATGCGGGTCGGCATCATCCGGGGCAGCAGCGACGGAGAGCGTTTCCAGCGTTATTGCGAGAAGTTCGGCGTCAAACCGATCATCGTTCCCTATGCCGAGACGCAGGCGTTATTGAGTGCCCTTGAGGACGGGACGCTTGACGGCGTCGCCATCACCCACCTTGGCCGCAGCAGCACGTTCCGGAGCGTTGCCCAGTTCTCTCCGGAGCCGGTGTATATCGCTGTGGCGAAGAACAGGCCGGATTTGCTCGCCCGTCTTGATGCGGCGATGAATGCCATCGTGCTGCGCGATCCCAACTATATGATGCGGCTGTACGACAAATATTTTGCCGTCAGCATGGCGCAACAGCCGGTCTTCACCAAGGAAGAGGAAGCGTTCCTCAAACAGGCGGATGTGGTTGTCGCGGCGTATGATCCTTCGTGGGCGCCGCTGGAGTATACCGATACGGAAACCGGGATGTTCTCCGGCGTCACATCGGATCTGCTGTCCACTTTTTCAAGGTACACAGGGTTGCGTTTCCGTTTTGAGCCGATAGATCAGGCCGAAGCGCTGGAAAAGGTCAAGAAAGGGCTTATTGATATGGTCTGCTCCGTAACGGGGGATTACCTCTGGGACGAGCGCAACAAGATGTATACCACCCGTTACTATCTGCGGGCGCCCATCATGCTTGTGCGGACCAAGCAGCCGCAAGCCATCGAACGGATTGCCCTGCAAGGAGGCTACTGGTTCTCGGAGCATGTGGCGGCGGATCACCCAGGCAAGGAAATCATTTTTTACAAGAACGTACGGGAATGTTTCGATGCGCTGCTCAAGGGCGACGCGGATGCGGTTTACGCGAACGTCTATGTGACCAACTATTTGCTTACGGAACGCCGTTACGAATCCTTGGCCGCCACGAGCATGAGCAAGTACACGAGCGAAATCTGTTTCGGCATTTCCAAGTGTGCGGACCCGCGCCTGCTCTCCATATTGGATAAGTGCATCCAATATACGGCCCCTGAACGGATGGACGAGCTGGTGCTGAAGAACACCACCAAGCCCCGCCAGATCACGCTGCTGGATTTCGTGGCCCAGCACCTTATTGAGGTCGGGTGCGGGATGCTGGCGGTTTTCGGGGTGATCCTGCTGCTGTTGGTCTATAATCTCGCCATCAAGACGAGGAGCAACCATCGCATACAGGCCTTGCTGTATCGGGACGGGCTGACCAACCTCGACAACATGAACAAGTTCTATGTGGAGTGCGGGAAGCTGCTCCGGAAAGCGCCGAGCGGAAGCTATGCCTTGCTCTACGGGGATATCAATCAGTTCAAGACGATCAACGACAACCTTGGTTTCGCCGTGGGCGATCAGATCTTGCGGGCCTTCGGCGCGATCCTGCAGCGTAACGTCAAAGATGGGGAGTGCTGTGCCCGCGCATCGGCGGACCACTTCATCCTGCTGGTGCGTTATGCCGACTGGGAATCCCTGCTTGTGCGCATAGAAGAAATCGGTATGGAACTGGACGAGTGGCGGCGTATGCAGGACATGGCGTACCGGATCGTCACGGTGTTCGGTGTCTATTTGGTGAACGAGACGGAAGGGTTCGATCTGCACCGCATGTTGGATTTTGCCAACTACGCGCGCAGGAACGCCAAGCAGACGATGAAGAACATTGTCCTTTACGACGAGAAGATGCGGCAGGAAGCGCTGTTGCAGCGCGAACTGGAAGGAAGGCTGGAGATCGCCCTGTCCCAAGGCGAATTCGATGCCTATTTCCAGCCCAAGGTGGACATGCGGGACGGCGCGCTCATCGGCAGCGAGGCATTGGTCCGGTGGAATCACCCTACGCGGGGCCTGCTTATGCCGGGAAGCTTTATTCCGTTTTTCGAGCGGAACGGCTCTGTGGTCGAAGTGGATTTGTACATTTACGAACTGGTTTGCCGGACCGTGCGCGAGTGGCTGGAGCGCGGGATGACCGTCAATCCCGTTTCCTGCAATTTTTCAAGCCTGCATTTCGACAGCCCGGAATTTCCCGAACTTGTCGCGGCGATCGCGGATCGCCACAATGTACCCCATGCGCTTTTGGAACTGGAAATCACCGAGAGCGCGATCATGCGCAATCCCCAAATCGTCTGTGCGCAGGTGTTGCGGCTGAAAGAGCGCGGCTTCATGATCGCCATCGACGATTTCGGATCTGGGTATTCTTCCCTCGGCCAGTTGCAGCAGCTGATGGCTGACGTGCTCAAGCTCGATCGCAGCTTCGTGCGGCGCGGGATGTTCGGGACGCGGGAACGGATTGTCATCGGCAACGTTATCCACATGGCCGGGGAACTGGGTATGCAGGTCATCTGTGAAGGCGTGGAGAACGCGAAACAGGCTGAAATGCTTATTGAGCTCGGCTGTTATTATGCACAGGGCTTCTACTACGCGAAGCCGATGCCGCGAGACGTGTTTGAGGGGCTTTTGGAGAAAGGCAAAGTTCTGCAGGACGAAAAAGAAAACAAGAAGGGAGCCTGGCAACGGAAGCCTTAAGCCCTGTGAAGGCCGAAGCGATTTCCTCTGTGGATTCAAAAAAACTCTCTGTAACGGTATAAAAGGCCATGTACGGGAACCTTTCCCGTACATGGCCTTTTATACCGTCATGGGAGCGGAACAGTAAACGGAAAATGAGGCGATGCCATAAAGTGCTGGCGTTGAGGAACATCTCTAGTGTATTCTCTTTTCAACAAAGGGCTGTCTGTACGCTCCGTTTCCGGAGGAATGCGGGTCCCGTTCAGACTGTTTGAGGGAGGGGCGGATGAGCATCCGTTGGGTTACGTCTCTATTGGGCCTGCTGCTTACCGTAACGATCATGGTCACGGCAGGCTTATCATGGAATGTGTACAGCTCGTTCACGAAAATGGTTGAGGCCGACGTCCAGTACCTGAACCTGATGCAAGTCAGCCGGGAATTGCTCCAGAGTTCCTATGATCTGACCCGCAAGGCGCGGGAATACGTCAATACGGGCGATGAGGCTTCCGAGCGGGCGTATTACGACATCCTTGCGCAGCGGTCCGGGAGGGTGCCCCGGAAGAGCTCCCTTGCGCCGGGAGAGACGATCAGCCTTCCGTCTCTGCTGGAGCGCTATGGAGCCAGCCGGGGAGACATGGAGTTTTTGGCGACCGCCCTGCGTCGTTCCGATGATCTGTCGATTACGGAAATCGAGGCCATGCAGGCGAGCAAGGGAGAAGCCTTGTGCCCTGACGGTTTGCACAGCGGATCGGACACAATCGATGTGGAGTATGCCCGCCGCCTTCTTTTTAATGCCGCCTACCAGAAACGGGCTGGTGAGATCATCAAGCTTGTCGAGTCGGGGATCACCAGCATCCTTGACCGGAAGTCCCATCAAATCGAAGCGTACAAGCGTTCTGTCGTATACCATATGAAGGAGTTGGGAGCTTCCATAGCGGTCGTATTCCTCATCGCGCTCATGTGGATCTGGTACGGGATGAAGAAGGTGAGCCAGCCGCTCCGTGAGACCACGCTGTTCGCGCACCGGGTCGCGGAAGGCGAAGCGGAATCGTCCATTGCCGTCAGCGGGCATGACGAAATCGCGGAACTGCGGGCCATGCTCAACGTCATGCTCAGCAGCCTGCAAAAAAATGCCCTCATGCTGCGTGAGCTTTCCTATATTGATCCGCTCACGGCCCTCTGGAACCGCCGCCGCTTCCGTGAGGTGCTGTCCGATGAGCTGCGGCGCGTGCAGGAAGAGAAAGGGAAGGGTTTTGGGTTGGCGTTCATCGACGTGGATTGCTTCAAAGGCATCAACGATACGTTCGGCCATGCCGCCGGGGATATGGTCCTGCGGGAGTTCGCAAAACTTGCCAGAGGGATGCTCCCCGACTCGGCGACGTTCGCACGGCTCGGAGGGGATGAATTCGTGCTGCTCCTGCCTGATGCCGATGAGGGTGCCTTGTTCCGCCAGCTTGAAGAGATCCGGGTGGCCTGTACGGCAAAGCCGCTCGTCCATGCCGATCGGGAGGTGCGTTTCAGCATCAGCGCCGGAGGGTATCGGTTTACGTCTTCGGGAGCCATCGATACGCCCGAGGAGAACGAAAAGACGATTTCCGATTTGTTCCGGTATGCGGATTCCGCGCTTTACATGTCCAAGCAGGCGGGGCGCGACCGGGTGACGCTCTGGAGCCCGGATTGTTCATTTCCCTGTGCTGAGGGCCGCTGGAAGGAACAATCCGTTTCGGATGACGTTTGTTAGGGGGCGGAGAGGAAGCGGGAAAGGCGGGATACGTGACGCCGATCACGGCAAATCATGCCGCATCGGATAAGATGGGGTATTCCGCCTGAAAGGAGCCGTCCGTGAGCATCATGCGTTCGATTTTGTGCCTTACCCCGTCCTCGCTGGCTTTTGTATTGGGCGGCGCGCACTTCTGGCGTGCCGGACAATACCCGTTTTCCGTCGGCTGTATGCTGTTCGCACTGCTCGTTTGGAGACGAGAGGCGTGGATACGGCAGGTCACGCTTGTGTTGTTGCCGCTGTTGGCCGCGCGCTGGGTGTGGGCGGCGGCGCAGTTCGTGCAGATCCGCATGTTCATGGAACAGCCGTGGATGCGGCTGGCGTGCATCCTGCTCGGCGTGTCGCTGTTTACCGCCACGGCGGCCCTGTTGCTGGAAGGAAAGACGGGGGATGCATGGTATGCGCGCGGCAGGAAGAGGGCGCTCATGCGGACGGCGGCCTTTTTCGGGACGATCGCCATCCTGACGCCGCTGCTTTTCGTCGCACCGCAGGTTTTCCTGACGGAGCGCTTCCTGCCCGGATGGGCGCCGCTCCATATCCTGCTTGCCGGGTTTTGGGCCTCGTGGGTGGCATCGCGGCTTGGGGACAGGGATGCCGCGCCGCGTACGCGCTTATTCATCTGGCGCCTGTTCTCGGTGGTCTTTTTCGTACAGCTCGCCCTCGGTCTTGCCGGATACGGCCTGTTCCTTATGACCGGGAACCTTCATCTCCCCGTGCCGGGCATGATCCTCGCGGCCCCGCTATACCGTGGCGGCGGGCTGTTCATGCCCATTCTGTTCGGCGTCTCCGTACTGCTGGCCGGGGCTGCGTGGTGCAGCCACCTGTGCTATTTCGGGGTCTGGGATACCGTGGCGGCCTCCGGGCGCAAGGCTGTCCCGCCTCCGCGTTGGATGTCTCGCCTCCGGCTGGTTTTCTTTGGGCTCATGCTGGCAGTCCCCGCCGTCCTCCGGTTGTCCGGCGCTCCGACCGGGGTCGCCGTTGCGCTCGGTTTGGCGCTGGGCCTGCTGCTCCTGCCCGTTGCGGTGCTGTTGAGCCGCCGGTACGGTTCCGCCTGCTATTGCCTTGCCGTATGCCCGCTCGGGCTGGTGGCGAACTGGCTCGGCAAGATCGCGCCGTGGCGCATCCGGCGGACCGATGCCTGTATGCACTGCCTCGCCTGTATCCGCGTCTGCCGATACGGTGCGCTGACTCCTGAACGGTTGAAGGAGGGACGCCCGGGCCCAGGATGCACGCTGTGCCGGGACTGCCTCTCCGTCTGCCGTCATGGAGGGCTGGCCGTGACCCTGTACGGAAAAACGTGCGGAGCCGCTGAATCCAGTTTCGTGGTGCTCCTCAGCATCATGCATACCGTATTTCTCGCCGTCGCCCGCGTATGACGCCGTAGAGCTTTTAACAGGCGGAAAGCCATTGCTTTGGGGGAGGTTCCTTTGGGGACTCTCCCCGTTTCTTATGGCTTCTGTAGTGGTATGGAATTTCGGGGGATTGGGCTGGTTGGGATGGGCTTTTTTTCGGCGTTGTCCCACGAGAAAGCCCCGGCTTGGGAGAAAAAGCCGGGGCTGGTCCCTTCCGGGCGGAGGGACGGGGCAAGAGGGCGTTACTTCGAGCTGAAGTTGGGGCCCTGCCTGAATTCGAGGAGCAGGTGCCAGTCGGGGCACCCCGCCGCGAGCTTGCCCTGCGGCTTCAGATCCTTGCCCGCAAAGGCGGGGAAGTCCTTGCCGTAGCGGTAGGCCCGGTGCACCTGCGTTTCGGGATTGTCGTCACGCTTCACGCAATAGGCCTGATCGTCGGTGGAGATGGGATTGTTGTATTCCCAGACCACCTGCTTGTCCGGGGTGACTTCGAAAAGATGCCCGTTGTTGGTGGAGGTGATGAACCAGTTGCCGTTGGGGAGTTTCTGGGCCGCTGACTGGAAGTCGGAATAGAAACTGTTGTGATCCTTGGTTTCGTACTGCCAGACCACCTGATTGGTGGCGGGATTGATTTCCATGACGGAGCTGCGGTTGGCGCTGGGGCGATGCGTGCCGTTGTTGAAGATGGAAATGTTGCCGTTGGGCAGCCACTCCACGTCGTGCGAGCCGAAAAGCACCTGATCGCCGTCGTCGTGGTAGCCGGAAGGCGCCTTGCCCATGCCGTGGGTGGCGGGGTTGCCATAGCGCCAGACGATCTTCTTGGTCTTGCGGTCGATGATATAGATTTCACCGAAGTCGCGCGAGTTGACCGCGTATTGATCGGTCTTGGCATTGTAGCGGACCGAATTCCAGTGGGTCCAGTCGGCGCGGGCGAAATAGCCCATGCTCAGGGGCAGATGCCAGTTGATGTCGATCTGGTCGGGGCCTGTCCCGATGTTGTCCCACACATGCCATTCCCACGCGATTTCACCCTTGGGCGTGACTTCAAGGATGGCGTCGGGCCAGATGCCCTGAAGCGGCTGGCCGTCGGGCCCTTGTCCTGGTGCGGGCATTCCGTTGCGGCTGAGGGCCTTGTCCTTGGGATCGCGGCCCTTGGCGAGGGCTTCGTCATACGTCTTGTTTTCCCAGATCAGGATGGCGGTGTTGCCGTTGGGCAGGCGATCGAAACCGTGGTGCGCGATCTGGCGCGGATTGCTGACCTTGTATTCCCAGACCACCTTGCCGTCCCACGCATACTCGCGGAGCAGGCCGTACCAGCCGCCGAAGTTCACGGGGCTGCCGGCGATCTTCTCCGCGCGGAGCAGGTTCCCGTTGGGAAGCAGTTCCGCATAGAAGGCGGGATGGTCATGCTTCCAGGTATGGACAATATTGCCTTCCATATCGATGAGGTAGGTCTTTCTGTTGCCTGGATCCTGGATTTTGTCCACAATCCATGAAGAAACCTTGGTGTGCGGCGTGAACAGCGTGTAGCCGTCGTAGGCCTTTGCCTTGTCATAGGCCAGCAGCCCGAGGGGGCCGGTGATGGCCTCGTAAGCGCTTGCCGGGGCTGAGAGCATGAACAGGGACAGCAGGGCCGTAGCCAATGAGGTAAGCCTGAACATGGAGACGCTCCTTCTCTTTCGGCCGCGCCCGGCACTGTGGGCGCGGCCTTCCGCCGTTCCTCGCGGCGGAGGGTGGACCGCGGGCCGCCCGGGGGAGACCCGCGGCGGAATCCTTACAGAACCATCTTCCAGTAAGGGATGGCGAGGAAGAAGAGGAAGATGCCGGTGAGGACCATGCGGGCCGCGAGCACCTTCAGCATATCCTTGAAGAGCATGTAGCCGGAGCTGAAGAAGTAGAGGATAACGGCGTATTCATAAGGGAAAAGGTAGTTGTCGAGGCCGTACTGGAACGAATAGAAGAGGATGCGCGGGTCCATGTTCATCTGTATGCCGAGCTCGGTGACGGGAGACGTCATGGTCGTGGTGGCCGCGAGCGGGGTCAGGAGGAAGTTGGCCAGCGCGCCGAGCACATAGGAGGCCAGGCCGGCGGTTGTGGTGGTCATGCCGTGCAGATAGGGCAGGGTGTTGTTGGCGATCCACGTGGTCACCTTGAGGAAGCCGCCGGCGCTGCCGATGGTCATGCAGCCCATGATGAAGAAGAGGGGCGCGAAGTTGACCTTGCTGAACTTGGGGCCGTCGAGGAGCCGGACGCCGGGGAGGAAGGCCGCAAAGGTGACGCCGATGAGCACCAGCCCGGCGGCGACGCCGTGCAGCTTGTCCGTGGCGAGCAGGATGAGGGTAACGAGCATGAGGATGGCGGCGCGCTTCTGTTCGGACGTCACCGGGCCGAGTTCCTGATACTTGGTCTGCAAGGTGGCGCGCAGGGCCTGCCGATCCACCTTGGAAGGGAGGATCAGCATGACCAGCCCCACAGACATGAAGGTATACAGCATACCGGGAAGGAAGTTATGCATGGCGTATTCCATCCATGTGCTGCTGATGCCGGAAGCTTTTTGCAGCAGGCCCATGCCGAGCACGAGGTCCGCGCCGCCCGTGAGGTAGCACAGTTTGGTCGACGCCACGGCGAGGCAGCAGGTAAGGATGACGGCGGTGGCTTCGCGGCCCTTGGCCTTGAAGTCCAGTGCGTCGCACAAGCTGATGCCGATGGCGCAGAAGATGGCGGCCTTGCCTGTGATGGCCGGGACGAGCGGGGCCACGATGGATACGGCGAGGGTAATGCCGATAAGAGTGCCGGTGAAACTGCCGCCCATGCAGCGCACGCAAGTCAAACCGATGCGCTTGCCGAGGCCTGTTTCCTGTAGGATCTTGCCGAGTGCGAAACCGCCGATGACGATAAGGGGCACTTCAGAAAGCCACGGAGAATATACAACCTGCTGTTTGACGCCGCACAGGACAATGTAGAGTACGGGAAGGATAAGGCCAACGGCAATTTCATTCATTGCATCCATAGCCCAAATGCAGATGGCCCATGTCGTAATGGAAAGGAAGAGGGCCATATGGTGCGTGACGGTTTGCCCGTCTATGGGCATTGCCCAGTAGACAATCAAAGGTATCGCAAAAGATATGAGCCACTTTAAAGCCAGAGAACAGTTTTTTCCCGTCATCGGCAGAGTCATGATCTTCTCCTCCAGAGAGTGGTACGGAAAGCTTGAAGTGACTCTAGCTGTAAAAGAGAATACGTGATGTAACGGTTGCTACATTTTTCTCAAGGACGGATATTTTTTGTCTCCTATGAAGAAAAAGTTGTACAGGCCGGGCCCGGAAAGGATTGCCCATGCGGTGAGAGTGATGTACAACCCGTTGTCGATAAAACTTTTTTGTTGGGCAACGTATCTGGTTATTCGCCTTGTACGGGATAATGGCGTTTGCGCACAAGGAGGCCCCTATGGAGATGAATGACGCGAAACTGATAGAATTCACCCATATACCACCGGAAGCCGGCGTGTGGCGCCAGGTTCTGGATCTCGGTACGCGCCTCCGTTTTCGCAAGGGTGAGGAAATCATGCACGGCGGGGAAAAAGGCGAATACCTCTATTATGTGCACCAGGGGGAAGCCCGGCTGATGCGGACGACGCTCGACGGGCGTGAAAAGATCCTTATGTCCATGCGTTCAGGGACGGTAACGGGTGAAACGCCGTTTTTTGACGAGGTCCCGGCGCGGAGTTCCATCGTGGCGGGAACGGATTGCGTGGTGTATGCCTTCTCCCGTGATTGCGTGCTTCACGAGATCCTTCCAAACTATCCCGCCCTGACGCTGGCGCTGCTGCACTCCCTGGCTTCCAAAGTCAGGGTGTTGTGCAACCAGTCGGTAAGTCTGAGCCTTGAGGAGCTGCCCCCGCGCATTTGCCGATTCCTGCACCTACGCATGCGGGACGACGGGGGCGCTCCGAATCCCCGCGTGTCGCCGGGGCTGAACCAGCAAGAGCTGGCGAACCTGCTCGGCGTGCATCGGGTGACGCTCAATAAGGCCCTGCGCGAGCTGGAGCGGGAAGCGGTGCTCGGCCCGTACTCGCGGGATGAGGTGTACATCGTGGATATGGAACGTTTTCACGAACTGTCTTTAAAATAGCAAAGGCGGGGCGCTGCCGAGGAGAACTTTTTTTGAGGAGACGGGACGGCATACCCCATAGAAAAATCGCCCCGGATCGGTCCGATCCGGGGCGATTGATTTTGGACTGGGGTCAGTTCGCGGGAGCGGGCTGGGCCGCAGGAGCCGTTTCCGCTGCGGGAGCCGGCTCTTCAGGGGCGGGCAACGGCGTGGCTTGCGGTTCCGTGGCGGCGGGTGCTTCAACGGGAGTGGAAGGTGCGGGAGCGGCCTGCTCGTCAGTTGCCGGGGCGTCCGGTCCGGAAGGCTGCACGGGCGTTTCAGAAGGCACCTTCTCCGTTGCCGGATCTTCCTGAGCCGGAGCGGGCTCCACAGGTGTCTCCACGGCCACAGGAGCGCCAGCCGCCGCATAGTACGTCATCGGAGCCGTATAAACCAGCACCAGGAACGTCAGGACAAGCAAGGCGCCTCCGGCGAAGGAGCGGTTGAGCGCCTTCCAGAGGATGATGCCGAGCAGAACGAGCCCGCAGGTCTGCACCAATGCCGCGGCCAATGCCAGCGGCGTGGGCTGCAAGGCGGAAAGCGGCGCGGGGAGTTCGCCGAGGAACAGCGGATAGATGTTCGCTGCGGCGAAGAGGAGGCCGAGGGCAATCAAGAGGATTGCCAGCAGGAGGAAAAAGCCGCGGCTGCCGCGCGCGGAAAGGTTCAGTACGCCCTGAGCGGTCAGGACGGCCAAAGGCGGCAGGAGGGGCATCAACAGCACGGGCATGTTCGCGCCAAGCAGGGCGAGGACCGCAAGCGTCACGATGGCGCTGCACCACAGCCAGCCTTGGCCGGGGCGTTGCTTGCGGTTGACCACGATACCCTTGAAGAAGGTACCGATCCGTCCCCAGGGAAGGAACAGCAAGAGCAGCGTCCAGGGAAGCCAGAGGACGGCAAGCAGGGCCACGATGATCCATGAGTCTTGCCCCTGCAGCTTCCATGCTTCGAGGACGGGGGCCAGATATTCGTTTTCGAGGAGGGTCTTCAGCAGTTCGCGTCCGCCGTCGCCGAAAGCGATGAACGTACCCCATGCGAGAAGCAGGACAAGCAGCAGCCCGAACGCCAGAGCGCCGTCGCGTGCCCCGGCCCGGCGGAACGTTCCGCGCCAGAGGAGGAATACGAGGCTGACAAGCAGCGGAAGGACGAGGCCAAGCAGGCCACCGGCCAGCGCGGACAGGGCGACAAGTGCGAAGCCGGCAAAGAGCCATAAAGGGGCGAATGCCTTGATCCATCCGCGGTACAAACAGATGCCGGCAAGGGTAAGGATGGCCGTGAACAGCATGTCGCTGCCTGAAATCCGGGGCAACCCCATACAGGCGAAACCGGTCAGAAGCACCAGGCCGGAAGCGAAGGCCGTGCGCCTGTCGTTGCCGGTGGCCCGGGCCAGAGCCCATGTCAGAAGGATCAGGAAGAGCGCGGACAGGGCGGAGGCGAGGGGCAGGAGCTGGACCGGGTAGCCGCTGATCTGCTCGAGCCCGGCGGTTGGCTGCACGCCGGGGATATACGCCGCCAAAGACAGGCTGTCGATGCCGGGGATGAGGCTTAAGGCGCTCAAGAACCAGTGGTAGACCGGATAAAGCTCGGGGGAGGGCAGGCCGGACGCGGCGACGCCGAACAGGCCGACGCCCAGATTATGCAGCGCGTGCAGCTCCCGTCCCATAAAAGTCGGCATGGATTGAATAAGCCAGAAAAGAATCAGGACCAGTGGGCCGACGGAGGCGAGCCCGTTGAAACAGCGGAAAGCGAAGCTGGATGTTTGCGGCTGGGCTTCCGGGGCGGGCGACCTGGATACCTTGGCGGCTTTGGGCGCGGGGGCCGCTTTTTCCTCCTGAACGGGGGAAGGTTTGGCGGGAGCCGGTTCCGCCGGGGGCGGCGTTACGGTTTCTGTTTCCGGGGCCGGTGAGGGCTGTGCATCCGTATCCGTGGCCGCCGTTTCCGTCACGGGAGCGACCGGTTCCTCGGAGACGGGCTGGACGGGAGCGGACTGCTGTTCCGCGGAGGCGTTCGGCTCGTCTTTCTGAACGGGGGTATCTGTGCTCATATCTGCTCCTTCGATAGGATTTCAAAACAGCTATCGGGGGAGACTGTATCCGAGAATCGGTCCGGCGTCAGCAAAAGAATCCCCCGGGAACGCCGGGACGCGTCACGAGCCGAACTGCGCCATCCTCCGCCCCGATTCGCGGTAGTGTTCGCGGAGCGACTCTTCCACCGTGGCGGGGTTACGGGTCTGCACGGCTTCGAAAATATCCCGATGCCGATCCACGAATTCCTGCGGAGTGAACAAGACGTTCCAATGGTTATAGAACAGAAATTTGGAGATGTTCGTACAGGCGGAACGGGCCATCTCCACGAGCCGCCGGTTCGCGCAATGGGCGAGCAGGGCGCTGTGGAAGGCGTCGTCGACTTCGGTGAACTCGTACAGGCCCCCCACTCTGGGCGCAAGGCGGGCCATATGCTCGATCATGCCCGAGAGCCGGGCGAGGTCCACGTGGTTCATAAGCGGCAGGGCGGCGGCCACACCCGCGCCTTCAAGGATGCCGCCGATTTCGTATTCGTTCTCTATTTCCTGACGGGTCATCTTGCGGATGTACTTCCCCTTCTGCGGTTCCGACGTGATCAGGCCGTCCTGCGTGAGGATTTGCAGCGCCTCGCGGATTGGTGCGCGGCTGATGCCGAGGCGTTCGGAAAGGGTGACTTCCTTAACTTGCTCGCCGGGAGCGAGTTCGCCGTCAAGTATGCAACGCTTGATGAACTCGACAACCTGGCCGCTGTATGTCTGGCGTTTGAACGTGTGCATGACTTCTCCTTCGAAGGGCACATGACGAAAAGGTTCGTAAGGCGTTTCGCAGTGATCGGAAAGCGTGTATCGGGAGAGGCAAGGCGGATAGCATTCTCGATGTGTTTTTCTACAGAATTACTGCATTCTGTAACGGAAATAGGCGCTACGTCAAGATGTTGAAGGACCTTTGTTACAGAAGGGGTATAGAAAGATACATACTATCTCCATGCAACAAACGGCGCGGGAAACGTTTCAATGCCGTTGCCCGCACCTCAGGGGCTGCAATGCGGGAACGCATTGCAGTAACCGGCCTGCCGTGTGCCGATGGGAAGGGAGCGTATCAGTCGTTGGAGACGAGCAAGGGGTTTTCTTCGTCGGGATATGTGACGATGAGCGAGCGGAACGAGTCCTCTTCAAACAGAAAAGCTTCGACGACAAGCGGATCAAACTGTGTCCCGCGGCCTTCCACGATGATGTTCCTGGCGGTTTCGTGGTCGAAGGCGGGTTTGTACACCCGCTTGGAGATCAGCGCGTCATAGACGTCGGCGAGGGCCATGAGCCGCCCCACGCGGGGGATTTCCTCTCCCTTCAGGCCGCGGGGATATCCTTTCCCGTCCCAGCGTTCATGGTGCGTATAGGCGATGACCGCGCCAAGGCGCAAAAAGTCGTTGTGCCCGCCCATGCGCTTTTCCGCCCAGCTCAGGGTCTGGTAGCCGAGGGTGGTGTGCTTCTTCATCTCGTTGAATTCGGCTTCCGTGAGCTTGCCGGGCTTGCGGAGGATGCTGTCCGGAATGCCGACCTTGCCGACATCGTGCAGAGGGGCGCAGACGCGGAACAGCTCGATGGTGTCGTCATCGTCGTCCCAGATATCGGGACGCATGAGCCGCAGGCGCTTGGCGAGGATTTCCACGCCGTGCTGCGTACGGCGGACGTGCGCGCCGGTTTCGTTATCGCGGGTTTCCACGACCGAAGCGAGACATTCCACCGTCACGGAACGGGAAAGATACAGTTCCTTGGTGCGTTCCTTGACCAGCGAATTGAGCTCGTCGTTGTATTTTTTGAGCGCGACGTGATTCGATACCCGCGCCCGGACGAGGCGGGGCTGGAAGGGCTTGGCGATGAAGTCCACGGCCCCGAGATCGAGCCCCTTGGCCTCGTGTTCCTCGTTCCCCATCGCGGTGATGAAAACGACGGCGATGTTGCTCGTGAGGGGATCGGACTTGAGGCGGCGGCAGACTTCGTAACCGTCCATATCAGGCATCATGATATCCAAAAGGACGATGTCGGGGCGGGGCTCGGAGAGCGCCAGCCTCAGGGCTGTGGCACCGTTGGTGGCAACGCGGACGGTGTACTCGCCGCGCAGGAGATCATCCAAGATGCGGATATTGGCAATGGTGTCGTCGACGACGAGCACCACGGGTTTCTTAGGATAGCCCATTCGGTTCTCTCAATTCCAGATCCAAAAGCTGTGCAAGGTGCAAAAGGCCGCTTTCGGCCTTCTCGAAATCGAAGGTATCAATGGCGTGCTGGATTTCGTTCGTTTCCGCCCCGCACTGCCCACCAAGAAAACGCCTGACGGATCCGAAGGCTTCGCGCGCGGCCGTGTTGTACTGCCGGATGAGCAGGAGGCATTCGCACAGCGCCGGTTGCAGCTTGCGGACATCCAGCGTTTCTCCTACGGCGGGAATGCTCAAAGGGGCTTCGGGGTACGCGGCGATGGCCTGCCCTGCCGCCGCAAGGACACTCTCGGCCGTTGTAACGTAGCCGTATAGGGTGTCAAGAAGGTTGTCGACATTTTCTGCGGAACCCCCTTGCAGGCACTGCTCGAGCTCCACAAGCTGCGTATACAGATCCGTTGCGCCGACGTTGCCGCTGATGCCCTTCAGTTTGTGGACGGACGCCCGGATGGAGGGCATATCGTCCCGCAGCCGGGCCTGCCTGATCTCGGCGTCGGCTTCGGCAAGCTCGCGTCGGAAATCGAACAGGAGACTGACGTACAAGGGAAGGTTGCCCATGACCCGATCAAGCCCTTGCCGTACGGAAAAACCGGGGAGGTGCTCAAGTTCTTCCCGTATGGCGTGCCCCGCCTCGACGCGGGGCCTGGGTTCCGGTGAGGGCGCGGGGGCTTCGCCGGAGAGTGTGGCATGGCGGTTGAGGGCCGTTTGCATGGCCTGCACGTCGAAAGGCTTGCGGAGGACGGCGGTGAAGCCTTTTTGGAGGAGCGCCTCTTCCTCTTCCGGTGAGGAAATGGCCGTGCAGGCGATGATGGGCAGTTCGCCGTAGCGGCTGTCGCTGCGGAGGATATGCGTGAGGGTGGCTCCATCCATGACGGGCATTTCCACATCCGTGAACACAATGGCATAATGCCGGGTGCGGATAAGGCGGAGCGCCTGAAGGCCGTTGTCGGCGGTATCCGCTTCGGCTCCGAGGGCGAGCAGGATTTCGGCACCGATCTGCTGATTGATGCTTTCGTCGTCGACGAACAGCGTGCGCGGCGTATGCTCTGGCTGGTGCATGGGGTACCTCGGGGCGGCGCTCAGCGCCGGGGAGAGCGGCCGTCCCGGTGTATCCAGCGCGCGAGGGTGGAAAGGAGGACGGAAGGTTCAATGGGTTTGGCGATATAATCCTGCATACCCACGGAAAGGCTCTTTTCCCGGTCGCCGTTCATGGCGTGGGCGGTCATGGCGATGATGGGCAGGTTGTCGAACCGGGCGTATTCCCGCAAGATCCGGGTGGCTTTCAGCCCATCCATGCCGGGCATCTGAATATCCATGAGCACGGCATCGTAGCCGCCTTCCCAGAGTTTTTCCACTGCTTCGAGGCCGTCCCCGGCGGGCTCCACGCTGACGCCGCTGGATTGCAGGATTTCGTTGGCGACCTGCCGGTTGATGGCGTTGTCCTCCGCCAGCAGCACCCGCGCGCCCACAAGTTCGGGGAAGGGGGCGGCGGACGGTTCGGCCCGATCGGGCCTGTCCTGCGGCTGCTCGGCCTCAAGCAGTGCCGAGATGAGGGAGGAGGGCGTAACCGGCTTTGTGATGAGCCGCATGGGAATGTCTTTCCCTTCCCGGATATGGGCAAGGACATCGGGCCGGTCGTGGATGGTGGCCATGAACAGGATGACGGGCCGTTTGGGAAGCGCCGCGCAAATGGCTTGTGCCGTATCCTTGCCGTTCATGCCCGGCATCAGCCAGTCAACGAGGGCGACGCGATAGGGCCTTCCCTCGCGCGCGGCGTCGCGGCAGAGCCGTACGGCCTCTCCGACCGAGGCCGCCGATACGGGATCAAGCTGAAATTCCCGGAGCATACCGCTGAGGATGTTCCGAGAGAGTTCATTGTCGTCAACAATGAGGATGCGTTCTCCATGCAGCGGATGGGAGGGGAGGAGCAGGCGGCGTTCCGGGACGGCCACCGTGCCGAACTCCGCCGTAAAGACAAAGTCGCTGCCATGCCCCGGCGTGCTCCTCACATGGATTTCTCCGCCCATGAGGTTCACGAGGCGTTTGCAGATGGCGAGCCCCAGCCCCGTGCCGCCGTAGCGCCGGGTCGTGGAGTTGTCCGCTTGCGTGAACGATTCGAAAAGGTTGCCGATCTGTTCGGACGTCATGCCGATGCCCGTATCGCTGACGGAGAAGCGGAGACGTGTTTTGCTCCCTTCGTGGCGCTCCTGCGTGACGGAAACAAGGACGTGGCCGGACTGTGTGAACTTGATGGCGTTGCCTACGAGGTTCAGCAGGATCTGGGAAAGCCGGAGCGCGTCCCCTTCCAGTACCGGTGGGACGTCCGGGCTGATCCGGGACAGCAGCTCAAGCCCCTTTTCGGCGGCGCTGAGATCCGCAATGGAGGCGACCTCTTCCAGCACTTGTTCCAGTTGGAAGTCGGCATGTTCCATTTCGAGCTTGCCCGCTTCGATCTTGGAGAAATCCAGAATGTCGTTGACAATGCGCAGCAGGGTGTTTGCCGATGTGCTGATCTGGGTGAGGTAGTCCCTTTGGCGGGACGTGAGCTCGGTTTGCAGCGTCAGATGGGTCATGCCTATGATGCCGTTCATGGGCGTACGGATTTCGTGGCTCATGTTGGCGAGAAAATCGCTCTTGGCGCGTGAGGCCGTTTCGGCTTCCTCTTTGGCCAGCACGAGCTGCTTCTCCAGCTCTTTATTCTGGGTATCGTCGACCAGCCAGCAGATGATGCCCGGGGCGCCTTCATACTCGGTGCGGGTATAGGTGACCCGGAGGTGATGCGGCTGGCCCTGCGCGTCCCGGCTTTTCAGGGCAATGTCGGTGAGCGTGTCTTCAAGCGTGGGGAGCATGGCGGCGGCTTCGCGCAACTGGGGATAGACGCGGGCCACATCCATTTCCTCGCGGAGATCCATCAGTTCCCGAGCACGGGGGTTACTGTACCGGATGAAACCTTCCACCGCGATAAGCACGCCGATTGGGCTGGTCTTCAACAGCTTTTGGGCAAAGGCAAGCTGCTCGGAAAGCTTTTTTTCCAGCAGCTTCTGCGTGGTCATGTCGGCGCTCAGGCAGAGGACGGCATCCGTTTTTTCATCCTCCTTGCGCAGGGGGACGAGCGTCGTCTGGTAGTAGGCGGTTTTCCCATCCGCATCGGTGCGGGAGTGAGGGAACATACGGGGTTCGCCGGACTCCAGGACGTCCCTCAACACTTTTTCGGAAAGCACGCCTGAAGCCACGGGGAAATCCGTTCCGGGGACGCCGTCGAGGGCCGTTTGCTCCGTAAACCCGAAGATGCTTGCGCACATGGCGTTGAGCTTGCGGCAGCGGCAGGAGGAATCGAACAGGCAGACGGCGGCGGGCAGGTTCTCTAGGAGGGAATTGAGCATGGCTTCCGTGTTCCGCCGGACGAGGACTTCCTTGCGCACTTTGCGGAGCATGAACAACGCGGTCAGTACGATGCCGAGGGCGATGAGAATGACCGTGGCGGTCATTTCCCAGAACAGGTTCCAGGCGATTTCCGCCGAGCGCTGGACGTTGAACCAGCGGTTATGGAAATCCTGCGAGGCCGTGGGGGGAATGCCATCCAGCGCCTTGTCGAGGATGGCGGCAAGCTGCGGCCAGTCCTTGCGGACGCCGATCCGTATGGGCAAACGGTAGGGCGTCACCGCGGCGACGATAACCTGGGGGATATTATTCAGCCGTATGACGTGGGTTCCCGCGTCGAGGATTTCAAAGACGGCGTCGACTTGCCGCCGTTCCAGCATCTCCAAGGCTTCTCGTGTGGTCCGGGCCTCCACAGCCCTGATTTCCGGAGAGGTGTCCTTCAATATGTCCAGCAAGCGCTCCCCTACTGCGGCCACCCGTTTTCCCTTCATATCTTGGAGGCCATTGACGAACGGCGCATCGTTCATCATGAACAGCACGAGGGGCAGCTCAAGGTATGGCCGGGTGAACAGCATGGTTTTACGCGATTCCGGCGTGTCGACGGCGGAGAGGTGCACGTCAAGCTTGCCTTCGCCGAACGGAAGGTGCAGCCCCGTATCGGGGACAGGGTGCGCCACAAAGCGGATCCCGAGCGTTTTTTCAAGCCAGTTCGCGTAGTCGCTGGCGATGCCTTCCTGTTTCCTTTCGGAAGAGAGCGCTTCGAACGGCAGGCGTGAAGCGATGACGCCCAGACGCAGTTCGGGGTGCTGGGCCAGCCAGAGTTTTTCATCCGGGGAGAGGAGGAGTTCGGTTTCGGAGAAAGCCGCGAAGGAGAACGTCAACACAAACAGAAAGGACCCCAGCATCGTTCGGAGGGCGGGGAAAAGAAAACGGCGGAACGTGTGAGAAGGCATGGCATGTCTGCGTGTTGACGTGGAAAGAGGACCAATGGAAAGATATTTTCAGTAATTTGTATTATAAACTCATTTAGGGTATCAAGCAACCGCACCCGCAGACATTTAAAAAGGATATTCCCATGCCCCACGAAACCACGCACCGATTCCTTGCCTCGGAATTGCCGGTCGCCGAACCGGAATCCTGCCTGTTCCATGTGTTGCCCGTGCCTCTGGAGGCTACGGTGTCGTATGCCGGAGGGACGGCGCGGGGCCCGGAAGCCATTCTTGAGGCTTCCGATCAGCTTGAATTGTGGGATGGCGAATCCGTCCCCGCCGAAGCGGGCATTTATACGTGGCCAGCCGTCGACATTTCCGGTTCTCCGGAAACCGTGCTCGGCAGGGTGGAAGCGGCGGTCGGGGGTATCCTCGATTGCAATGGGCTGCCCGTGCTGCTTGGCGGCGAGCATACCGTCACCTACGGCGCTCTCGCGGCGCTGAAAAAGCGGTTCGGGACATTCGGGATCATCCAGTTCGACGCGCACGCGGACTTGCGCGACAGCTATGAGGGGAGCCCGTGGAGCCATGCGTGCGTCATGCGGCGTGCGGTCAAGGATTTGGGGCTGCCGCTGGCCCAGTTCGGCGTGAGGGCCATGTGCCTTGACGAAGTGGAGGCACGCAAGGAACACGGCGTCACATTCCATGATGCGGCATCCATTGCCCGCAGCGGCCTTCCCGAATCACTGCTCCCTCCGGATTTTCCCCGCCAGGTGTATCTGACCTTTGACGTGGACGGCCTCGATCCGTCGATCATGCCCGCGACGGGGACGCCCGTCCCTGGCGGGCTCGGCTGGTATCAGTCGCTCGACATTGCGGAACGGACGCTGTCCGGACGAGATGTCCTCGGGTTCGACGTCGTGGAGCTGGCTCCGGTGCCCGGAATGCACGCTTCCGATTTCGCCGCCGCCCGCCTTGCATACGCCCTCATGGGAATCGTAGCGCGCGGACGCAGGTAAAGCGGGTCAGCCTTACCACGATAACCGTATGAGGAAGGGGAAAGCTTTTCTAAAGAAAAGCCTTCCCCCTTTTTATTTACGGAAAAACAGAACGCCCCGTAAAGGGCGCTCCGGACATTGACGAAAAGGGATTCGATAAACACGAAACTCTTTGAAGTGGGAGGGGTGGGGCTTGGAAGGGGAGGGGGACCTTTCTCGAAAAGGTTCCCCCTCCCCAGTTTCATATCCATCATTCCCCAATCTCACGTCCCCATACGCCGAGGCGATCGATGATGAACTCGGTGATCTGCTGATGCTCGGCCTTGCCCGTGCCTTCGATGCGCATGGGCGCGCCGAATTCAAAGTGGATGGTCTTTTTGACATCCACCGGGCCGAAATCTTTGAGGAGGTTCCCGTTCCCCCACGCATCGGTCTTGAGCGCCACCGGAATGACCGGAACCCCGGCGCGCTTGGCAAGCTTGACGCCGATGGTATTGAAATGCGCGGGGTCGAAAACGGAACTGCGCGTGCTCTGCGGAAAAACAATGACGGAACGGCCTTGCTTGAGCCTCGCCTCGCCGCCCTCGAGCACCGCGACGAGATCTTCACGGGGATTGCTGCGGCCGACGACGATGGGCTCGCGCGACCCGAGCACGGGGCCGAAGAAGGGATACTTCAGCAGGCTTTCCTTCACCACAAAGGTCACGTCCTTCCACGGCTGGATCATGGAAGGCAGCACAAACGTCTCCAACGTGCTCATATGGTTGCCGATAAAGACGCAAGGGCCTTCCAGTGAACGGAAATGTTCCAGCCCGGCGGCTTCGATGCGGCAGCCCACGGATTCGAGCGCGTGCGCGATGCCCTCGCTGCTTTGGGCCCATGCTTCGCCGTCGTATTGATTGCGCATGGCGTTGCAGCCAGCCTTGAACACGATCCAGATCATGGGCGCGTAGAACCCCAGGTTGGGGCTGATGCGGCTCAGGAAAGAAGGGGTACGCGGGGACGTCAGATACCAGTTGGCGTCGAACAGATGGGAAGATGTCGTCATGAGCGGGACCTAACGGTTTTCGGGTTTGGTGCGTTTCAGGCGCTTGCTCCAGCTTGCCAGGCGGGGCTCCTCCCCATATTCCTTGGGCTGGTAGAACACGCGGTTCCTGACCGAGGGAGGGAGGTAGTCCTGTTCCACCCACGCCTGCGGAAAATTGTGCGGGTATTTGTAATCCTTGCCGTATCCCCATTCGCGCTGGAGCTGTGTCGAGGCGTTGCGCAGATGCAGGGGCACGGACTGCGGGCCGTTAACTTTCACCTCCCGCGCCGCGTTGGCGTAGGCCGCGTAGGTGGAATTGCTCTTGCGCGCAAGGGCAAGGTAGACCACGGTTTCCGCCAGCGGGATGTAGCCTTCGGGCATCCCCACAAACTCCACGGCCTGCTGGCAGGCGACGGCCAGCGGCAGGGCCTGCGGATCGGCCAGCCCCACGTCTTCGGAGGCGGACAGGATGAGCCTGCGGCAGATGAAACGCGGATCTTCGCCGCCTTCGAGCAAGCAGGCCAGATAGTACAGCGCCGCGTCGGGATCGCTGCCGCGGATCGATTTGATGAGCGCTGAGGCGTATTCGTAATGGCTGTCCCCATCCTTGTCGTGGCGGGCCATGATCTCGGGCAGGGTGGCCTTGACGTGGGGCAGGTTGCGTTTCTCCTCCGGCAGGGACGAGGCGTACTCCACCAGGTTGAGCATGGTCCGGGCGTCGCCGTGGGCCGCCGTCGAAAGGAAATCAAGGATCTCGTCGTTCAGGGTGACGGAAAGGGCCGCCGCGCCGCGCTTGCCGAGTTCGAGCAGTTCGGGCCGCCCGAGCTGGCGCAGCCTCAGGACGTGCAGCCGCGAAAGCAGCTGGCGGGTCACGCTGAAAGAGGGGGTTTCCGTGGTCGTGGCGATCATGGTGAGATCGCCGGACTCCAGCAGCGGGAGGAAGAAGTCCTGCTGCGCCTTTGAGAAGCGGTGCAGCTCGTCGAGCACAAGGATATCGACGCCGGTAAGCTGGCGCCGGAGCTGCTGCAAACCGGCCTCGGGAGCGCTCAGGCGCAGGACGTTGCCGCCCCGGGCGCGTGCGAGCAGGAGGGCCAGCGTGGATTTGCCGCAGCCCGGAGGGCCGAACAGGAGCAGGCTTGGAAGGCGCGGGCCTTCCAAGAGCGTGGTCAGGCGCTCGGCGAGGTGGCTCTGTCCGACGAAGAGGGCCAGTTCGGAGGGGCGCAGGCGTTCAGGCAGAGGCTGAGACAGGGACATGAAGGCTCCAAGCTTGCCCGCCGGGGCGGGTATCGTTAAGCGTCGGCGCTTTCGAGGACGACTTCGTCCCTGCCGTCGCGTTCTTCCATAAGGACATTGACCTTTTCAGAGCGGGCCGTGTTGATTTTGCGGCCCACGTAGTCGCCGTGGATGGGCAGTTCGCGGTGGCCGCGATCCACGAGGACAAGGAGTTCCACCGTCTTGGGGCGGCCATAGTCGAGGATGGCTTCCAGCGCGGCGCGGATCGTGCGCCCGGTGAACAGCACGTCGTCGACGAGGATGACGTTTTTATTGTCGAGAGGTGTGGTGATGTTGGACTCGCCGATGGTGGGGCGGGCGTGCATCGTGGTCCAGTCGTCCCGGTACAGGTTGATGTCCAGCGTGCCGAAGGGCAGCTTTCGCCCGAGCTTGTCTTCCAGCACCTTGCCGAGGCGGACGGCGAGGTCGACCCCGCGCCGCTGGATGCCCAGCAGTACGGTCTGTTCACAGTCTCCGTGACGTTCCATGATCTGGCAGGCGAGACGGTCGAGAACGCGGGCGATCTCGTCGGCATGAAGAAGGACGGTGGTTTTCATGGGCAACTCCTCTTGAGGTCCGGGCACGTGTGCCGCGAGGGGACGGGCTCCCGCGCGCCTTGAGATCGTCAGGATATACTATTCCCTGTAGAGTGAAAAGATCGGATTTGTCCATGAAATACACGGGGACGGCCCCATGGGGCGGCTCCGGCGGGGCAAAGGAGGCTTGACAAGGACCGCCCGGCAACTATGTTATCCCCACTCAGGCCGTCGCAGCGAGGGCCTGTAACAGCCCGCGTGTCCGGGAGAACGGCCTTCCCGCCCAAAGGGCGTTAAGCCGGAACCGCCAATCTTAACAAATCCCGAAAGCAGCCGCAGAAAGCCTTTATCGAAAGACTGAAAGCGACGGATGAGGCTGCGTTGGAGGACCTGATGATCTCTCTTACCGAAGAGGCTCGCAAAGAGCTTGAAGCGTATTTTGAAGGCAAGGAAAAGACCCCCATCCGGGTGTACCTTGCTCCCGGCGGCTGCAGCGGACCCCGCTTGGCCCTCGCCCTCGACGAACCCGGCGAGGACGACGAAACGTCCGAGGACAACGGCCTGACGCTCTGCATCAATAAGGAACTGGCCGAGAAGGTCGGCGCGGTAACCGTCGGCATGACCCATATGGGTTTTGTGGTCGAATCCGAAATCCCCCTGCCGAGCGGCGGCAACGGCGGCGGCTGCTCGTCCTGCTGCGGCGGCTGCGGCAGTTCCGGCGGTTGCCATTAAGGTTGAGGCTGCGGGACAGCTCCGAAAGGCCCTCCCGTACCGATATGCTCAAAGCGAACCATCCGGCGGGGTTCCCGTTGCGCAAAAAGCGATTCCGTGAGAAAAGCCCTAACGAAAGGTTCCCTTGCCATTTGGCTTTTGCACACTACCTTCTGAAGAAGACGGATATGGCGCTTCCCCGCATTTGTCCGTTTCCCCTCTTCATCATTTATTCCGGAGGAAACAATCATGTTTACGATTAGCGAAACGGCTTCCCACGAGCTGGAAGCGTATTTTGCCGACAAGGAAAAAACGCCTATCCGCGTGTATCTCGCCGCTGGCGGCTGACGCGGCCCGCGCCTCGCTCTGGCTCTGGATGAGCCTACTCCCGAAGACAAGGTTTTTGAGCAGGACGGATTTACCTTTTGCATCGCCGGCGATCTTCTTGAAACCGTGGGCGGCGTGAGCATCGACCTGACGTACATGGGCTTTTCCGTCGAACCCGAAATTCCCCTTGCCAATACGGGCGGGAGCAGTTGTGGCGGAAGTTGTTCCTCCGGCAGCTGCGGCACCCACTAGCTCCCATAGCATTTGACGACAAAAAGGCGGCGTTCCGAAGAACGCCGCCTTTTTTCGTGTAGGAAGCCCGTCCCTTGATTGCGTGGGGACGCCTGCGGTTAAGAGCGCTTTTGGAGGCGCCTTTGATGGCAGCAGGGACACCCGCCGGTATGCAGCACGCCTTTTTCCTCCGCCTTGGCAAGCAGCCAGACGACGGCGACGAGAAAGGCGAGCGTCAACAGGACGGACACGTTAGATGCCCAGGTTGTTGTAGCCGCAGTCCACGAACATGATTTCGCCGGTCACGGCGGAGCCGAGATCGGAAGCGAGGAAGACGGCGGCCTTGCCCACGTCTTCGGTGGTCACGTTGCGGCGGAGGGGGGCGTGTTCTTCAATGTGATTGAAGATCTGCTTGAAGTCGGAAATGCCAGAGGAAGCCAGCGTCTTGAGGGGGCCGGCGCTGATGGCGTTGATGCGCACGTCCTTCGCGCCGAGATCGACGGAAAGGTAGCGGACCGAAGCTTCAAGGGCCGCTTTGGCGACGCCCATCACGTTGTAGTTGGTGATGATTTTCTGAGCGCCGTAGTAGGTCATGGTGAGCACGGACGCGCCGGGGTTCAACATGGGCTCGAAGGCATGGCAGAGCGCGGTCAGGGAATAGGCCGAGACGTTCAGGGCCGTGGCGAAACCGTCGCGGGAGGTTTCGATGAAGCGCTTGGTCAGGTCTTCACGGTTGGCGAAGGCGACGGAATGGACGAGCACGTCCACGCCGCCCCATTTTTCTTTCACGAGCGCGGCGGCGGCGGCGATGTCCTCGTCGCTGGTCACGTCGCAGGGGAAGATAAACTCACCGCCGAGCTCTTCGGAGATGGGTTCCACGCGCTTGTGGATGGCTTCACCGGCATAGCTGAACGCCAGCCGGGCGCCTTGTTCCTTAAAGCAGGAAGCGATTCCGTACGCGATGCTTCTGTTGTTGGCCACCCCGAAGATGAGGCACTTTTTGTCTTTCAACAGCATGGTTTCCTCGTAGTTGGTACTGAGTGGAAAAGGGGCCTCCGGCGGCCGGGGAAAAGCTCCCCCAGTGACGGGCAAACCGGAAATCCGTGAATCTCCCTTCCGCCGTCGGCGGAAAGGCGGTTTCCAGGCTGCGAAGAGGCCGGTAATGAGTGGTGCGGAAATTCCCGCGAACGGGCTTGATGGCATCAGCCATACGCGCCCGGCAAGCGTTTCCGCCGCCCGGTTTTCCGCCTGCCGAGTGTTGCGGACGGAGTGCGGGCAAGCTCAGAGGAGGCTCTTTGAGATAAAGAGTTCCTCCTCCGGTTTTCCCTCATTTTATATTAGAGAGCAAGCTCGGAGCCGGTCAGAATGCGGTAGGCTTCGAGATATTTGTTCTGGGTGGCTTCGACCACCTCCTTGGGCAGGGCGGGCGGCGGCGGGGTCTTGTCCCACGGCTGTCCGGACAGCCAGTCGCGGAGGTACTGCTTGTCGAAGCTCGGCTGGCTCTGGCCCGCCTTATAGCCCTCGGCGGGCCAGAAGCGGGAGGAGTCGGGCGTCAGCACTTCGTCGATGAGGATCAGCTCGCCGTCGACCATGCCGAACTCGAACTTGGTGTCGGCAATGATGATGCCGCGGCTTTCAGCCCACGCGCGGCCTTCCTTGAAGAGGGCCAGGGCGATGTTCTCGATCTGATCGGCGATGTCCTTGCCGAGGATTTCCGCGGCCCGGGCCGTGGAAATGTTCTCGTCGTGCTCGCCGAGTTCCGCCTTGGTGGACGGGGTGAACAGCGGCTGTTCGAGACGGGCGGACTCCAGCAGACCTTCGGGCAGCTTGTAGCCGCAGACGGAACCGGTGGCCTTGTAGTCCTTCCAGCCGGAGCCGGTGATGTAGCCGCGCACGATGCATTCCACCGGCAGGGGCTTGGCCTTCTTCACGAGGACCGAACGGCCTTCCAGTTCTTCGCGGTAGGGGGCCAGCGCGGCGGGGAACTTGTCCACGTCGCTTTCGATGAGGTGGTTCTTGACGAGGTGGGCGAACTTTTTCATCCAGAACAGGGTGATCTGGTTGAGGATGACGCCTTTGTACGGGACCGGCTCGTTCATGATGACGTCAAAGGCGGACATGCGGTCCGTGGTGACGATGAGCAGGGTGGAGTCGTCGATATCGTAAATATCGCGGACCTTACCTCGGTTGAGCAAGGGGAATTCCTTGATGTCGGTCTTGGTCGTGACTTTCATGTGACGTCCTTTGAGCGTTGGCGTGGGTTGAACGTTGACGGAATTATTGCTTCCGGCATTCCATCGAGCGGGCATGGGCTTCGAGCTGCTCCATGCGGGCGAGCCGGGCCACGGCGTCCGCATGGGCGGCGGCGAAGGCGGGGCTGGCGGCGATGATGCTGGTGCGTTTGCAGAAGGTCTGTACGGAAAGGGCCGAGGAGAAACGGGCCGTGCCGAGCGTGGGCAGCACATGGTTGGGCCCGGCGAAGTAGTCGCCGAGGGGCTCCGGCGCGTAGGGGCCGAGGAAGACCGCGCCCGCATGACGGATACGGGGCAGCACGGACCACGGCTCGCGCATCAGCACTTCGAGGTGCTCCGGGGCCACGCGGTTGGCGAGGGCGATGGCGGCGTCCATGTCCGGCACGAGGACCACGGCGCTCCAGTCGGCCAGCGATTTGCGCACGATGTCGGCACGGGGCAGGGTGGCTGACTGGCGTTCCAGTTCCGCGATGATGGCATGGGCCAGAGCCTCGTTGTCCGTAATGCAGATGGCGGAGGCCAGCGCGTCGTGTTCGGCCTGCGAGAGCATGTCGGCGGCGAGCCATTCGGGGTTGGCGGAATCGTCGGCGAGGACAAGCACTTCGCTCGGCCCGGCGATCATGTCGATGCCCACCCGGCCCTGCACGAGCCGTTTCGCGGTGGTCACCCAGATGTTGCCCGGCCCGGCGATGACGTCCACGGGCGCGACGGTTTCGGTGCCGTAGGCGAGCGCGGCGATGGCCCACGCCCCGCCCATGCGGTAGATTTCATGCACGCCGAGCAGGTACGCGGCGGCGAGGATATGCGGATTGAGGGTGCCGTCGGCGCGGGGCGGCGTGACTACGGCGATTTCGCGGACGCCCGCGGCCTGCGCCGGGATGGCGGTCATGAGCAGGCTCGAGATGAGCGGCGTGTTGCCGCCACGCCCTCCGGGGACATAAAGGCCCGCGCGGTCCACAGCTTCGATCTTCTGGCCGAGGATCGTGCCGTCGTCGCGGGTGAGGAACCATGAGCGATCTTTTTGGGCTTCATGGAAGACGCGGATGTTGTCCGCCGCCTGTTTGATGCAGTCGAGGCTTTCGGCGGGAATGTCGCGGGCGGCCTGCTCCAGATCCTCGGCGGGCACGCGCAGGGGGGGCCGCATGTCCGGACAGTCGAACCGCCGGACATACTCGAGGACGGCGCTGTCGCCGCCCTTGCGGACCGCGTCCAGCATGGCACGCACATCCGTTTCCACGGTCTGATCGGGGTTGTCGCGGTTTTCCAGAAGCCGCAGCAGTTCCGGCCACATGGCTTCTGACGACAGCGACAGCAAACGACACGTCATGATGACTCCTTGGGCCTCCGGCGGACCGGGGGCGTCTCCGGGGCTCCCCGGATGATGAAGAGGCTTGGTAAGAACAGATGACTTTAGAGCAGGAACGTCGGAAAGTCGAGCCTCCCGCCGAGCGTTTTCCCAAGTGGATTTCTAGGATTGGCGCGGGCAATGGGCGGGATCGTTTTCCGTTTTCGTTTTTTGATTGTGCGTCACGCTCTTTACGCAGAGGCGGAAACAGGGTATCGCCTTGCTCATGAAGAGAGTGTTTTTTCTTTTTGGAACCATCATCGGCGTGCTCGTGGCCCTTGGCCTCGCAGCCGTGGTTGGCGTCTATTTTTGGGCTGTCCGGGATTTGCCGGGGTTTACCCGTATCGCCGATTACCGTCCCGCACTCACCACCACCGTTCTGGCGCGTGACGGGAGCGTCATCGGTTCTTTTTACCGGGAAAACCGTTTCCTCATTTCGCTCGATCAGATGCCCAAGATGCTCCCCAAGGCTTTTTTGGCCGCTGAGGACGCTGAATTCTATGAACACGAGGGCGTGAACCCGGTCGCCATTTTCCGCGCCTTCCTCATCAACCTCCAGTCCGGCACAAAGCGCCAGGGCGGCAGCACCATCACGCAGCAGGTGATCAAGCGCCTGCTCCTGACGCCTGAACGCAGCTACGAGCGCAAGATCAAGGAAGCCATCCTCGCGTACCGTCTGGAGCATTACCTTTCCAAAGATGAAATCCTGACAATCTATCTGAACCAGACCTTCCTCGGGGCCAACGCGTACGGCGTGGAGGCTGCGGCTCGGACGTACTTCGGGAAGAACGCCAAGGATCTCACGCTGGCCGAATGCGCCCTCATCGCGGGCCTGCCCAAGGCTCCCTCCCAGTATAACCCCTACCGTGACCCGGGCGCCGCCATCGGTCGCCAGCACTACGTGCTGCGCCGTCTGCGCGAGCTTAACTGGATCACGGAAGCCGAGTACGACGCCGCGCTCAAGCAGCCGCTGGTGTTCAAGCAAATGGCGGACGGCATGGGCCGTCAGGGGGCATGGTATCTGGAAGAGGTGCGGCGTCAGCTTATTGATCTGTTCAGCGAGGAAAACGCCAAAAGGCTCGGCATCGAGTTGCCCGTGTACGGCGAGGATGCCGTCTATCAGATGGGCTTTACCGTGCAGACGGCTATGAGCCCTCCGGCGCAGATGGCGGCGGACGAGGCGTTGCGTTCCGGGCTGGAAGACTTTACCCGCCGTCAGGGCTGGCAGGGGCCGGTGGAAAAGATCCCGGTGGCGGACTTGAAAGAGCGCATCGAAAAATCGCATTTCTCCCCCGACATGCTGGCGAACGGCGAACGGGTTAAGGGCATCGTCACCCGGATCACGGACAAGGGTGCGGACATACGTCTCGGCAAGTACAGCGGGTTCATCGATAACGCGCAGCTGAGCTGGGCGAAGAAGACGCTCCGCAGCAAGCAGAAGTTCCTTGAGTCCGGTGATGTCGTTTGGGTGGCCGCCGTCAGCGACCCCAAGAACCCGTACAATCCGGATGAGGCCGAACTGAACAAGCCTATCCGCCTGTCGCTCCAGTGCGTCCCGGAATTGCAGGGCGCGCTCATTTCCATTGAGCCTGAGACGGGTGACGTGGTGGCGATGGTCGGCGGCTATAGTTTTCAGGAAAGCCAGTTCAACCGCGCGACGCAGGCGTTCCGGCAGCCGGGGTCGTCCTTCAAGCCCATCGTCTACTCCGCCGCGCTGGACAACGGCTTTACGGCGGCTTCCGTCATCCTCGACGCGCCCGTGGTGCAGTTCCTTGAGAGCGGCGACGTGTGGCGTCCGAGCAACTACGAGAAAAATTTCAAGGGGCCGCTCCTGCTGCGCACGGCGCTGGCCCTGTCCCGCAACCTGTGCACTATCCGCGTGGTGCAGCAGATGGGGGTCCAGAAAGTCATTGAGCGGGCCAAGGATCTGGAGCTGGAGCCGCATTTCCCCGAAGTGCTGTCGGTCAGCCTCGGTGCGGTCGCGGTTACGCCGCTGAACATGACGCAGGCCTACACCGCCTTCGCCAACGGCGGCATGGTCAGCAAGGCGCGGTTCATCCTCTCGGTCAAGAACTTCTGGAACGAGACCATTTATGAGTCTCAGCCCGATTTGCGTGATGCCATTTCCCCGCAGAACGCTTATGTGATGTCCTACCTGCTCAAAGAAGTGGTGAACGCGGGCACGGCGACGAAAGCCAAAGTGCTCGGACGGCCCGTCGCGGGCAAAACCGGGACCAGCAACGACTGGAAGGACGCGTGGTTCATCGGCTTTACGCCGCATCTCGTGACGGGCATGTACGTCGGGTACGACCAGCCCCGGACGATGGGCCGTAGCGGCACGGGGGGCAGCATGGCTCTTCCGATTTTCGTCGAGTACGCGAAGTCGGCGTTTCAGGCGTATCCGCCGGATGACTTTGAGGTGCCGGACGGGATTTCCTTTGCGAACGTGGACCAGACCAGCGGGCATCTCGTGGGGAGCGGCGGGTTGCGGCTTCCCTTCTATACGGGCACGGAGCCCGGTTCCAGCACGTCCGAGGAAGCCATTTCCGGCGTGAACACTCGCGGCGAGGATTTGCTGAAGCAGATGTTTTAGCTGAATGAGAAGCTTGGGGGAAGGGAGGGGAAACCTTTCTGAAGAAAGGTTTCCCCTCCCTTCCCCCAAACCCCCATCCCTCCTCTTCCCAAGACTTTCGACGTTATCGAATCCCTGTTCACGACATTCCCTGTTGATTGAGGGAGCGCGTTGAGCAGGGTCTTTTTTTAGAAGGTGGAGAAGCGGGAGCGGAGGAAGGTTCTTTCAGGCTGCTGGCGGAAAAAGGACACAGTGGAGCTGGCTATGGAAAAGATTTTTTATTTGGGCATGATGATTGCGGCGGGGCTGCTGTTCGGGCTCCAGTCGCCGATCAACGCGCAACTGAGCCGCTCCGTGGGCGTACTGGAGGGGAGTTTCCTTTCGTTCCTCGGCGGCACGCTGGTCCTTGGGATCGCCATGCTGTTTTTCGGCAAAGGGCATGTCGGCGGCGTATTCGGCGTTCCTGCGTGGCAATTGGTCGGCGGTTTGCTCGGGGCGACCGTGGTATTCAATACGATTCTCTGTGTGCCCCATATCGGCGTCCTGCCCACCCTGATGGCCATGATCCTCGGAAACCTGATCATGGGCTGCATCATTGACCATTTCGGTTGGTTCGGCATTCCCGTGACGCTGTTTACGTGGAGGCGTTTCTTGGGCGTCCTGCTGGTCTTGCTTGGCCTCCTCATAGCTTTTAAACGCTGATTTCTTTCAATATCATTTGCCTCATCCTATCTCTGCCCCTTACTTCTTTTCTTTCTCTTGCCCAAACGAAAGGCCGCTCGAAATGCTTCGAACGGCCTTTCCCGATTTTTATAAGCAGTGAAACGGGGACTCCCTCCGCGCCGCCTCCCCACCAGTCAAAAGTCTTGGGAGGATGAGGGAAGGGGGTGTGGGGGAGGGGAGAAGGCAACCCTTCTCCAGAAGGGTTCCTTTTCTCCCTTCCCCCACATAACTTAATACGCGTGATCGTCCTTCTGGAGGCTTTCGGGAGTCACCTTGTGGGCGAAGGTGTAGTACACCCACGCCTGATAGGCGATGACCACGGGGATGCAGCAGAGGGTTACGCCAAGCATGATCTTGAGGGTCAGCTGGCTGGACGCGCCGTTGAAGACCGTCACGCTGTACGCGGGATCGATGCTGGAGATGATGATGCCGGGATACATGCCGAGCACGCCGAAGAAGGTCACGGTAATGATGAACAACGCGCTGAAGAACCACGCGCCGAGCAGGTTGTCGGCCCAGATCATCACCCGGACGGTGAGCAGGGAAGCCACTGCGAGGATCGGGAAGACGAGCAGCGTGGGATGCTCGGCGTAGTTGGCGTACAGATTGGTGTAGAACGCGGTCAGGGCGAGGAAAAGCAGGGCCACGGCGAGGACCAGAGGCCAGACCACCTGCGCCGCGCCGACGGCGCGTTCATGGATGTCGCCTTCGGACTTGAGGGCCAGCCAGAGGGCGCCGTGCATGCAGAAAATCAGCACGAAGAAGATGCCGCCCGCGAGGCCGTAGGGGTTCAGAAGCTTGATGATGTTGCCGTGGTACACGCCGTTGCCGTCGATCGGGATGCCCATGAACAGGTTGGCGAAGGCCACGCCGAGCAGCAGCGCGGGCAGGAAGTTGCCGAGGAACTGGCAGGCGTCCCAGAACTTGCGCCACTGGGGGCAATCCTTCTTGTTGCGGAACTCGAAGGACACCGCGCGGAAGATCAGGGCGAAGAGCAGGATGAGCAGCGGAGCGTAGAGCGCGCTGAACATCACCGCGTAGGCCTTGGGGAAGGCGGCGAAGGTCACGCCGCCGGCCGTGATGAGCCACACTTCGTTGCCGTCCCAGTAGGGGCCGGCAGCGTTGTAGATGATGCGTTTTTCTTCATCGTTCTTGGCGAGGAAAGGCAGCAGGGTCCCCATGCCGAAGTCGAAGCCGTCCAGGACAAAGTAGACCGCCCAGAGCAGTCCCCACAAAACAAACCAAGTGGTTTCAAGCATATTGGTAATCCTCTCTTAGGGTAGGGATGGCGGGGCTAGGCCTGCGCTTCAGGGGCGGCTTCCGGGCCCTTCTTGGCATACTTGCGGAGCAGGTAGATGTCCAGAATGCCGAGGAAGGTGTAGATGACGATGAAAGCCGCGAGCGAGAGCCCTACAGAGGACGTCGGGACCGGCGACACGGCGTCGGAGGTCCGCATGAGGCCATAAACAATCCACGGCTGGCGGCCTATTTCGGCCACGGCCCAACCGGCCATGATCCCGAGGTAGGGCAGGGGGATCACGTAGATCAGCGCCTTCATGAGCAGGGGGTGGTTTTCGAGATCCTTTCTCCACCACCACGCGGCGATGGCCAGCAACACGAAGAGGCCCGCACAGGCTACCATGAAGCGGAAGGAGAGGAAGGTGGGAAGGACTGGAGGAATGTCGTCGGCGGGGAAGGCGTCGAGGCCCTTCACTTCCGCGCTCGGGGAATTGAAGGCCAGCAGGCTCAGCAGGCTCGGGATGGGCAGGGCCTGAATGCTGTTGGTGCGGTTGGCCTGATCAGGCCATGTGAGGAGATACATGGGGACGTGGGTGCCGGTTTCCCAGTGGGATTCCATGGCGGCGAGCTTGGCGGGCTGCATTTCCGCGACGATCTGCGCGTGATGGTGGCCCTGAAGGCCGAGCAGCAGGACGAGGATCAGGGTGAAGGGCGCGGCGATGCGCACGGAACGCTTGAACAGATCCAGCTCGTTCTTGCGGAGCAGGTGCCACGAGGAGACGCCGAGCACAAAGAAGCCGCCGAGCATCCATGCGGCGAAAATCGTATGGAAATACTGGCTCCATGCGAAGGGGTTGGTCACGACATCAAAGAAGCTGGACAGCTCGGCGCGGCCGTTCTTGATGACGTAGCCGACGGGGTTCTGCATCCAGCCGTTGGCGAGGATGATCCACAGGGCGGACAGGTTCGAGGCGATGGCCACAAGCCAGATCGCGGTCAGGTGGACCTTCTTGCTCACGCGCTCCCAGCCGAACGCCCACACCGCAAGGAAGGTGGACTCAAGGAAGAAGGCGGCCGTGGCTTCGATGGCCAGCAGCGAGCCGAAGATGTCGCCCACATATTCCGAGTAGCGAGACCAGTTGGTCCCGAACTGGAATTCGAGGGTGATCCCGGTCACGACGCCGAGGACGAAGTTGATGAGGAACAGCTTTCCCCAAAACTTGACCATTCTTTTGTACACTTCATTGCCCGTGCGGACGTAGAGCGTCTCCATGATGGCGAGAAGAACCACGAGTCCGAGGGTCAGCGGGACAAAGATGAAGTGGAAAAAGACGGTCACGGCAAATTGCAACCGTGACAGCATGACAACATCCATAGAATTCCCCCATGATTTTGGTTTCCGGCCGGAAGCCGGATCATTGCCGGAGCCCAGTCTCCTCAGGCTCCTTTGAAAAGTATATGATATTAGGCCGCATCGGAAAGGATTCTTCCCTAAAACGGCGCGTGGAGGCGGTTTTCTCAGTCCGGCCCCGTCTCCTCTCGCTCACGAACGCTTCCGCGCGATGCCCCGCGCATTGCCTTCGCCGCCGGAACGGGAGGCGGGGGAAAGCCCGAAGGCTTCCCCCCGGAACATCAGCACTTCGCCTTGAGGGCCTCGGCAACGGTCTTGCCGAGCGCGACGCACTGGGACAGGCCTTCATGCTTGGGCACAAACAGGCACTTCACAGGGTCGGCGGGCATATCCATGTTCATGGATGCGAGCCATTCCTGAATGATCTTCGGCGATTCGCCGGACCAGCCGTAGGAGCCGAACGCGGCGCCCACGCGGTTCTGGGGGCGGAGGCCCTTCATGTAGGTCAGCACGTCGGCGATGCCGGGCAGCACGTTGTTGTTGTGCGTGGCGGAACCCACGATGACCGCGCCGCAGTCGGCGAGTTCGGTCATCACGTCGCTGTGGTGGTTCTTCTGGATGTCGATGATGCGGACGGGCACGCCTTCGTCTTCAAGGCCGGAGGCGATGGCGGAGGCCATGATGCCGGTGGAGCCCCACATGGAGTCGTAGACGATGACGGCGCGCTGCTTCGGCTTCTGTTCGGCAAGGGCGCGGTAGGTGTCGAGGATGTACTTGCAGTCGTCCTTGCCGCGCCAGATGAGGCCGTGGTCGGGGGCGATCATTTCGATGTCGAGCTTCAGGGCAGCCACAAGCTCAAGCGTCTTGAGGACCTGCGGGGAGAAGGGCAGGACGATGTTGTAGTAGTATTCCTTGATCGCCTTTTCCAGCACGCAGCGGTCGTACTGATCCGAAAAACGTTCGGAGGAGGCGATGTTCTGGCCGAAGGCGTCGTTGCTGATAAGGAGCTTGTCTTCGGGGATGTAGGAAACCATGCTGTCGGGCCAGTGCAGCATACGGGTTTCCACGAAATGGATGTTCCGCTTGCCGATGTTGATGACGTCCCCGGTCTTGACCACTTCGATGGGCCAGCCGGTGGTGTCGAACTGGGCTTCCATGAAACGCTTGCCGATGGTCGACGTGATGATCTTCTCGGGCTTGCAGCGCTCGACGAGCTGGCACAGGGCCCCGGCGTGGTCTTTTTCGGTGTGGTTCACGACGATGTAGTCGACCTTGTCGAGCGGCATCAGCTTGGCGAGGCGGCAGAACATGGTTCCGGCGTAATCGTTGTCCACCGTGTCGAACACGACG
>ENA-UPWK01000088-UPWK01000088.1-human-gut-metagenome-genome-assembly--contig:-NODE-88-length-94411-cov-21.471315_pt1 | contig 94411 bp, 80 predicted proteins | sample MGYA00250048_ERZ773373 | MGnify/ENA primary metagenome ERZ773373 (study PRJEB29103, sample SAMN06112059) | human gut metagenome | biome: human gut; feature: ankylosing spondylitis patient; material... | reverse complement strand
TCTTTCCAAAGGCAATATTGCCGCGATGATCTATTCTAACCCGAACAATCCGGCTTGGTTCTGCCTCACCGACGAGGAGTTGAAGATCATCGGCGAGATGGCCAACAAATACGACGTGATTGTCATAGAGGACCTCGCCTATTTTGCCATGGATTTTCGCAAGGACCTCGGATGTCCTTTCGAGCCTCCTTACCAAGCGAGCGTAGCCCGTTATACCGATAATTATATTATGCAGATATCCGGTTCCAAAGCGTTCAGCTATGCCGGACAGCGTATCGGCGTGACAGCGATCTCCAATAAACTTTACCATCGCTCCTATCCGGGATTGACCCAGCGTTATGGAGGCGGTACGTTCGGTACGGTATATATCCACCGTGTCTTATACGCCCTATCTTCCGGAACCAGCCACTCGGCCCAATTCGCCTTAGCCGCCATGTTCAAGGCCGCCGCAGACGGTACGTTCGACTTTGTCTCGCAAGTGAAAGAATACGGACGCCGAGCGGAGAAACTAAAGAAGATTTTTACGGATCATGGTTTCACAATCGTTTATGATCACGATCTAGACCAACCGATAGCTGACGGTTTCTATTTCACGATCGGTTACCCGGGAATGACAGGCGGACAATTGATGGAAGAGCTGGTTTATTACGGAGTAAGCGCCATATCATTAAGTACCACAGGCAGTAACCAACAAGGACTACGGGCTTGTACCTCTTTCATAAAAGATCACCAATATGATTTGCTGGACGAAAGACTGAGATTATTCGAGGAAAATCATCAAGCATAAATTAACAATAAGCCCGGTCGGTTCACGTTTATTAACTTGAATCCCGGGCTTTTCATTTGCTTCTTATTAAAAAACGCCTTATATTGTCGGTGAATTAGTAACAACCTAACATTCACGATCATGGCATCTTATAAAAATATATTTAAAATAACACATAACGATGTCCTTCCTATTCAAGGAAGTATTCTGATTGCCGAGCCTTTTTTACAAGATGCCTATTTCCAACGTTCCGTCGTATTATTAATAGAGCATACGGAACACGGATCGATGGGATTTGTCTTGAATAAAAAAACGGATCTTATCGTAAACTCTTTTTTCAAGGAGTTTGCCGAATTTCCGGAGATACCGATTTATCTGGGGGGGCCGGTCAGCCCCAACCGTTTGTTCTTTATTCATTCCTTAGGGGATAATATCATTCCGGACGCATTAAAGATCAATGATTATTTATATTTCGACGGGGATTTCAACGCATTGAAACGATACATCCTCAACGGGCACCCAATCGATGGGAAAGTGAAGTTTTTCTTGGGATACTCCGGATGGACCGAAGGGCAATTAAACCATGAAATCAAACGGAACTCGTGGGCCGTAAGCCATATCACCACCGATAATATCCTGTCTGCCGATGGGGAGGGCTATTGGAAAGATTCCGTAGAATTATTAGGCAATGATTATAAAACTTGGACAAAATATCCGAAAGACCCGTATTTAAATTAACTGCATTATGCAGACATCGGAATAACCATCCGGTGTCCTGATCCAGTCCTTAAGCGTCCCCGCCTCGACAAATCCCAGACGGGTAAATAATTTCTTGCTAGGCTCGTTCGCCACGGGAATATGCACATAAAGTTGATGAAGCTTCAAAAACATATAAGCGTATTCCATCAATAGTCTTAACGCTTCCGTAGCAAAGCCACGTCCTTGATACCTACGATCCAGCATAATACCGCAAGCCGCCCGGTTCGGATGCGGCTCAAAATCGAATAAGTCCACGATCCCCACGGAAGTCCCCGTATCGCAATCCTCGATCATGAAGCGAAGTTGGCGAGACTCATAGATACTCCGGTCGCTACCCGCTATATATTCCTTCAATATATAACGGGAATAGGGAGCCAAGGTATTCCCTACTTCCCATAACTCCGGATCATTCTCCCAACGATACAACAACTCCAGATCCTCTGGTTCCAATGCCCTCAAACGGACTCTATCATTCGACAACAACATATTTACCCAAGGATTACTTAAACAAGCCGACCACTCTTCTTCGTATATATATGGAAAACCGCTTTCTTGTTCACGAGCTTGTCCATGAACAAGAGCATCTGCTCGTAGCGGGCATCGGGGAAGCAGAAAGCGTAGTCCGTAAAGCCTTTCATCTGGTTCTTGCGACAGATAGCATCCATCACACGCTCCACGTCCAAATCCCAGAGATTCACGAATTCCAGATCCGGCATAGCTTTCAGGCAAACGGCCTTTACCTCCTCAAAATGATCCTCCCTACACAAGATCAAAAGGCGGCGATGCTTAACCGCTTTAGCCTTCTTGCGTAGAGGGGCTGAAATCGTCGCCCAGCAAGCTTTCAGCAGGACAGCCAACCGGATCAGTATCCGCATCAACCAACCGGACCCCGGATAATATTTCTTATAGAAAATCAACATGGCGCCGTAAAAAGCCCTTATGTACCTCAAGTCACCATGCTTCGTACTCTCCCCCTTATAATGCAGGATCCGTTCCGGCACGTACAAGTTCTTATAGCCTCCCAACACGATCCGATAAGACAAATCGATATCCTCCCCATACATGAAGAACGACTCATCCAACAAGCCAACCTTATCCAACGCCTCATGGCGAAGCAACATGAACGCACCCGCCAGCACCTCCACCTTATGCGTCTGCTCTTTATCCAGATACGGCAGGCTATAACGTGCGAATGCAGGAGAGTTAGGAAACAGCTTTGAAAGACCGAATATCTTGCAGAACGATACCCAAGGCGAAGGGAAAGCCCGTTTGCTCTCCGGCAAGAATACCCCGTGCCCATTCAGCATCTTCACGCCGATAGCTCCGATCTCCGGGTCCTCATCCATCTGGAAGCACAGGCTGCGGAGGCTCTCCTCTCCCACCACGGTATCGGGATTCAGCAATAACACGTATTCCCCGGTGCACTGGCGAATCGCCTGATTATTAGCCTTGGCGAAACCGGGATTATCTTTATTCTCGATGAAAACCACCTCCGGGAACTTAGGCCGGAGATATTCGACAGATCCATCCGTCGAGTTATTATCCACCACGAACACCTCGGCGTCCATCCCCGTTACGGCGGCACGGACAGAATAGAGGCATTGCTCCAGAAAATACTTCACGTTATAGTTAACGATGATAACGGACAACTTGGTTTCTTCGTAGGTCATTCCGGATATTAATTATGAGTTATGATTTATGAATTAGAAGAGGTGAGATTGAACTCGGTACGATTGATAATGGATCGTCCTAAGGTGATCTCGTCGGCATACTCGATCTCGTCACCGATAGATACGCCACGTGCGATGACACTGATCCTCACATCGTAACCGGATAGCTTCCGGTAAATAAAAAAGTTAGTCGTATCGCCTTCCATGGTAGTGCTCAACGCCAAGATGATCTCTTTCACCTCACCTTCGGCCACACGTCGCACCAGACTGTCGATACGCAAGTCGCCCGGTCCGATACCATCCATCGGCGAGATGATCCCGCCCAACACATGGTATACGCCACGGAATTGCCCGGTATTCTCTATCGCCATCACCTCCTTGATATTCTCTACCACGCAAACCAAGGAATGGTCACGGCTGGGGTTGGCGCAAATAGAGCAAACCTCATCATCACATATATTATGGCAGACCTTGCAGTACTTCACGTCTCGACGGAGGGCGACCAAGGCCGCGGCGAAGTTTTCCGTATAGCCGACGTCCCGGCGCAACATATAAAGCGCTAGCCGGAGCGCTGTCTTCCTCCCCACCCCCGGCAAGGAAGCCAATTCATTCACGGCATTTTCCAACAAGGCTGAAGGATATCTTTGATTCATCTACTTTCTGTATTTGACTACAAAAATAGAAAGAATTTACGAATTAACGATAAACCTCAAATTATTTACTCGGCTTCTCCCCCATCCCATTCAAGTCGCACATCTCTTGCTTGATATGTACAACTATAACTGCTCTAGGTATAATTGTTCATGTCCTCAAGTAATAAACATTCTTTTTACCATATACAAACATACTTACTACTTGATCTATTTCCAAATGATCGCCGTGGGATGTACAGACCACGACGTGATTTGTATATTCCACGACTTGGTCTGTACAGATCACGCCGTGGTTTGTAGAATTATACAGCATGCGAACAAGAATTCATACGCTACTGGGCAAGAATTCATATAGATAATTTGGGTACGGTTGCCCTAACTATTCTAAAGAATCCTTGCATGTCTCAGCCAGAAAACATAAATTTGTCACCCAACACCCGTTTGGTGGAGCTATTACGAACTTATAATCTAACATTTTAATATCGTGAAACCAGAAAATGAAGAAAAGGTAACCGGGCTGCCAGAAAACGCCTACCGAGAATTAAAAGAAGGGGAAAGCTACAAGCCTCTTATGTCTCCCAACAAACACTATCCGGAGGTTACGCCTTGGTCCGTCCTTTGGGGATTGGTCATGGCGGTGATATTCAGCGCGGCGGCCGCTTATCTGGGCCTGAAGGTCGGTCAAGTATTCGAGGCCGCCATCCCGATCGCGATCATCGCCGTAGGGTTGTCCAGCGGATTCAAGCGAAAGAACGCCTTGGGAGAGAACGTCATCATCCAGTCTATCGGGGCTAGTAGCGGCGTGATCGTGGCGGGGGCCATTTTCACCTTGCCCGCCCTTTATATCCTGCAAGACAAATATCCGGAGATCACGGTCAATTTCTTCGAGGTTTTCATGAGTTCCTTGTTAGGAGGTATCATCGGGATCTTGCTATTAATCCCGTTCCGTAAATATTTCGTATCCGACATGCACGGTAAGTATCCCTTCCCGGAAGCTACGGCTACCACGCAAGTACTCGTCTCCGGCGAGAAAGGCGGAAGCCAAGCGAAGCCCTTGATCTTCGCCGGATTAATCGGAGGTTTGTACGACTTCATCATCGCCACCTTCGGTTGGTGGGGCGAGACGATCAGTACCCGTATCGTCGGGGCCGGCGAGATGCTGGCGGAGAAAGCCAAGATCGTGTTGAAAGTCAATACGGGCGCAGCCGTGCTAGGTCTGGGTTACATCATCGGATTAAAATACTCCTTGATCATCTGCGCCGGTTCATTCTTGGTATGGTTGGTGATCATCCCCGCCATGTCCGCCATTTTCAGCGCCGACGTACTTACGTTCGGCAATGACGCTATCACGGCGACCGTCGGGAGCATGAGCGCCGAGCAAATCTTCACCACCTACGCCCGCCACATCGGTATCGGAGGTATCGCTACCGCCGGGGTGATCGGCATCATCAACTCTTGGGGGATCATCAAGGGAGCCGTAGGCTTGGCGGCGAACGAGTTGAAAGGAAAAGGAGACGCTGTGGAGAGTAATACCATACGTACGCAAAAGGATTTGTCGATGAAAGTGATAACGATCGGTATCATCGTATCGCTGATCGTCACCTTCCTGTTCTTCCAGTTCGGCGTACTTCATAATTGGTTCCATGCCGCCATCGGCTTATTGCTGGTCGGGGTGATCGCTTTCCTGTTTACGACCGTAGCGGCAAACGCTATCGCTATCGTAGGGACGAACCCGGTTTCGGGCATGACGCTCATGACGTTGATCCTCGCCTCCATCATCTTGGTCGCCGTAGGGTTGAAGGGGCCGGCCGGCATGGTATCCGCCCTGATTATCGGAGGCGTGGTTTGTACGGCGCTTTCCATGGCGGGAGGTTTCATTACCGACTTAAAGATCGGCTATTGGCTGGGGAGCACACCCGCCAAGCAAGAGACTTGGAAATTCTTAGGCACACTAGTTTCTGCCGCTACGGTAGGAGGCGTGATCTTGATATTGAACCAGACGTACGGTTTCACGACCGGACAATTGGCCGCTCCGCAAGCGAACGCTATGGCCGCCGTTATCGAGCCGTTGATGAGTGGTTCGGGGGCACCTTGGGCTTTATACGCGATCGGAGCCGTCCTCGCCGTCGTATTGAACTTCTGCAAGATACCGGCGTTGGCATTCGCCTTGGGTATGTTTATCCCTTTGGACCTAAATACGCCGCTTTTGATCGGTGGAGCGATCAGTTGGTACGTAGGAAGCCGTAGCAAAGACCAAAGCTTGAACTCGGCCCGCTTGGAGAAAGGTACGTTACTGGCTTCCGGCTTTATCGCCGGCGGTGCCTTGATGGGGGTGGTCAGCGCGGCCTTACGCTTCGGCGGAATCAACTTGATGAACGAGGAATGGGCATCTAGCAATGCCGCCGAGATACTGGCGGTTGTCATGTACCTTGTCATGATCGCTTACCTCACATTTAATTCCCTGAACGCGAAAAAAGAATAGAATAAAGGAATAAGGATATGGAAGCACCTGTAATCAATGTGGGAATCATGACCCACAAAGCGGTCTCATTTGTTTTTAACGAAGAGTATGTACATACGGAAACCGGCACGTTCACCATAGGCGAGCAACGTGCCCTCTGGGTAAACGGCAAGATCGTGTACAATGGGAAGCTTTATCAGGAGCTATTCTTCGAGCCGACCAGCCCGCAATCCTCTTTCGACTTGAAGGCGGTCACAATCGGCGTGGATTTTCACTGGCAACGGCAGGAGGATCAACGCTTCAAGGGAGCGTTGAACCTCGTGGCGACCGATAGAGGAATCGTCACGATCAACCAAGTGGACGTGGAGGAATACCTTACCAGCGTAATCTCCTCGGAGATGAGCGCCAACGCCTCCAAAGAGTTGCTGAAAGCCCATGCCGTGATCTCGCGAAGCTGGCTCTTGGCACAGGTCGAGAAGAATTTCAACTTGAACGGATCGGTTACGCCCTATAAAAGTTGTTACCGCGACAACGAGACCTTGATCCGCTGGTACGACCGGGAGGACCATGAGTTGTTCGATGTCTGTGCCGACGACCATTGCCAGCGTTACCAAGGTATTACCCGGGCATCGAACCCGATAGTCAGGGAGGTGATCAAAGAGACCCGTGGAGAGGTATTGATGGATAACGATACGATCTGCGACGCCCGCTTCTCGAAATGCTGCGGAGGCGTGACCGAGAAATTCGAGAATTGCTGGGAACCGGTTCCCCACTCCTATCTTACCGCATTGAGGGACGGCGAGACTCCCGCCTATCCCGACTTGACGGACGAGCGGGAAGCGGAACAATGGATACGTACCTCACCCGAAGCCTTCTGTAATACGACGGACAAGGAGGTCCTTAGCCAAGTGCTAAACAACTACGATCAAGAGACCACGGATTTCTACCGTTGGAAAGTAGAATACACGCAAGAGGAACTATCGGGATTGATCCACCGGAAAACGGGTATGGATTTCGGGCCGATCATCGATCTCGTACCGTTGGAAAGAGGTTCGTCCGGACGTATCACGAAACTCAAGATCGTAGGGGTACGCCGTTCGTTCACCATCGGCAAAGAGCTTGAGATACGCCGGACATTGTCCGAGACGCATCTATACAGCTCGGCCTTTATTGTCGATAAGAAGGATATCCGCCTCGATATCCCCTCCCGCTTCATCTTGACAGGAGCCGGATGGGGACATGGCGTAGGGCTTTGCCAGATCGGAGCCGCCGTGATGGGAGCCAAAGGGTATTCGTACCGGAAAATCCTCACGCATTATTTCCCCGGAGCCACTATTGAGAAAAGGTATTAAACAAGGGTGTCCAAAATCTGGACACCCTTGTCCAATTATTGGACACTCATAAATAATCATACGATATTCATCCCTCTGTTTTTCAACCACATAAACACAATGGCACGGTATTTGATTTTATCTTACCGGAAAATAATACAATAATAATATGAAAAACATCGGGATCGCAATTCGCTCCCTTTTTAAAAGAGGGCAACACAATGTAATGAAGATTATCTCCTTGGGTATAGGACTGACCATTGGCTTGGTGCTGATCGCTAAAGTCCACTTCGAGAACACCTACGATAACTTCTATCCGGACGGAGACCGGATCTATCGAGTATATGAGAAATTTTTCATGAACGGGGAAGTGGGCGACCACGGGCAAACGCCCGCCGGAGTAATCCCCCTCTTGAAACAAGAGACACCAGAGATCGAGGCCGCCACACGCTATACGTACTTCCGGGGAAACTCCCCTTTTACGATGTCCGACAACAAGCATCGGCTCAAAGCGACCTTCATCCTAGCGGACAGTTGTCTTTTCGACGTATTGCCCCGCCCCATGCTCATCGGAGACCCTAAGCAAGTTCTCTCCCAACCCATGTACGTGCTCGTATCCGACGAGATCGCCGAACGTATCGGCGGCAACGTGATGGGAAAACGCTTCGAGATTGACGACGCGCCGGGACAAGCCCTCACGATAGGCAGCGTATTCAAGAAACTACCGGACAACACCGAACAGAGTTATGACATTATCGTATCCCTTTCTTCCATCAGCAAGTTCATGTGGGACGGAACCCATATGTTAACCGGAAACGACCGCTACCAAAGTTATGTCAAGGTATCGCCGGGTACGACAGAGGCCCAGTTGGAAGCGGGAATGAGACAGATGATCGACAAGCATTTCCCCGTAAACGACCTTAAGAAAGCCGGCGTGGAACTGACCTTCACCTTCCACAAACTACTCAACGTACATATGGAGGACGATATGGCCAAACGTATGGCCTTGATCCTCTCGTTTATCGCCTTCGTATTGATCTTCACCGCCGTAATGAACTATATATTGATCGTGATCTCCTCCATCGTGAACCGCACGAAAGAGATGGCCGTACGCAAATGTTACGGGGCGAGCGGTAAGGATATCCAAGGTATGGCGTTGTCCGAGGTAGGGACCCACGTCACCGTCGCGCTAGCGCTGGTCGTACTTCTGATCCTAGGATTTCAAGGAATTATAAAGGAGCTGATCGGCACGGGAGTCCGATCGTTATTCCTATCCACGGGTATGTGGGCGATATGCCTCACGGTCATAGTCGTACTTATCTCTACGGGCATAGCTACCGGCTGGTTCTTAGGACGCATTCCTGTAGCGGCTGTTTTCCGGAGTATTCGTGAAGCACGCCGCCTTTGGAAACTGGGACTCTTGTTCTTCCAGTTCACGGCAATCAGCTTCCTCGCCTCCTTATTGCTAGTGGTAGGCAAGCAATACGACCATATGGTGAATGATCATCCGGGATACAATCCCGAGAACCTCGCCTATGTGTATATCGGCGCCGTAGACTCCACGGGGCGTGCCAAACTGATCGAGGAAACCCAGAGATTGCCCGAGGTAGACGCCATCACGACTTGCTATAACCTTCCTTTCTGGGGAGCCTCGGGCAATAACGTCTATCTTCCGGGAGACGACCGGGAACTATTCAACATCGCCGACCTCTACGACGTAGGAAACGATTACCTGAACGTATTGGAAATCCCGATCGTAGAAGGACAATACTTCACAGAGAATACCACCTCCTCGCAAGAGATACTGGTGAGCCGCAATTTCATTGAATACATGAAACCTTTCGCCGACTGGAAGGATGGAGCCGTGGGCAAGACGGTACAAATAACCGGACACGATACCAAGTCCGAGTCGATGCCTCTCTTCACGATCCGGGGCGTGTTCGAGGATTTCCGCCTAGGTTCCATAGCGGGAGAAGATCCGCGAGCCAAGATCATGTTCTATACGAAAGGGGCGGCCCAACATATGGTCATTCGATACCATAGCCTTTCTTCCGAGGCCCTACGCAAGACGCAGGATCTAATGGGGCAACTCATCCCGGATAAAGAACTCAACGTGATCTCCTTCAAGAGCGAGATGCTGGAAGGATACACCTCCTCCCGGAAATTCCGTGACTCCGTCATGATCGGTGGTATCGTCACCTTGCTGATCGTCTTCATCGGATTGATCGGATACACGAACGACGAGGTGAACCGTCGCCGGAAAGAAATGGCGATCCGCAAGATTAACGGAGCCACGGTAAAAGACATACTCCATATTTTCTTGAAAGATATCATCACCATGGCATTGCCAGCCATCTTACTTGGTTGCGGTATCGCTTTCTATATCTCCCAGAAATGGCAAGAGCAATTCTCGGAAAAGATCCAGCTATCCTGGTATCTATTCGTGGGAGGAGGCGTATTGGTACTCACCGTCATACTGGCGGTTTCCGGATATAACGTATTCCGTACCACCCACGACAATCCCGTAAACAACCTCAAGTCCGAATAAATCAAAAGGGCCGCATCTTATCCAGACGGCGGCCCTTTGACTTAATGTTTACCTATTTCCCGGTTATGATGAACAACCGGTTCGCTTTCACTCTCACGAGCTATTACTATGACACAAAGGTAGGCCGAAGGTTTAAAACGATCAAAAAGAATTCGACGAATCGGGCGTTTTCCTCGGTGAATCTCGTTATTTTTCCTACTTTTGTCCCTATTAATACATACAACCATGGGACTGAAAAAACAATTCGTATCAGCGATTTTGCTAGGCAGCGCACTAACCGCTCCCCTATTCGCGCAAGATATCGCCACCCCGTCCAGCTCGATAGACACTTTAGCCATTTTCTCATTCAACGATTTCCATGGGGCTTTCGCCTCCGACGGGATCACGCCGGGAGCCGCCCGGTTGGTACAAATGACACAAAACGAGAAACAACGCTATCCGCATTCCATCGTTGTCTCAGGCGGAGATAATTTCAGCGGAAGCTATTTCTCCAAGATCACGAAAGGCGAGCCTATCAAAGAGATGTACGAGGCGATGGACGTGGAAATGTCCGCCATCGGTAACCACGAATTCGACTGGGGGCTTCCTTATCTAGTGGACACCGCCGCCTTGAATATCCCCCATGTGGCCGCCAATATCACCGCGGAGAAGAAATACACCCACCCCGACTGGTTGAGTCCCTACCGTATCGTAGAGCGTAAGTTGAAAGATGGCTCCTCCCTACGTATAGCCTTCATCGGACTGACCACGACGGACACCTACGTCAAGACCAAGCCGGAGAACCTGAAAGGGCTTCAGTTCACGCATCCGCTGGGAGCGGCTTGCATACAAACCGTCTACCAGTTAAAGAAAGAGGGCCAGATCGATATGATTATCCTCTTGATGCACATCGGCACGGATATGAAAATGCCTTACCGCATCACCGAGGAGAACGCCCAAGGACTGCCGTTCATCGATAAGGTAGACGCCATCATATCCGCCCACTCGCATGAGCTGGTGCTCGATAAGATCAATAACATCCCCATCATCCAAGCCGGCGTAAACGGTACCCATATCGGGAAACTGCTGTTCCAGATACAGGATTTCAACGGACACCGGGATATCTCTTTCATCCAAGGGGATACCGTGCGTGTAGCCTGCGAGGAGAACCCGGAGATGCGAGAGGCCGTGGAGAAGATCATGGATAAATATCGGCTGAACGAGAAACTTGCCACGGCAAAAGAGGCCTTGATCCACGACCGTACCATCAATAAGTTCGACTATACGCCTATCGGGGCGTTGGTCACGGCCGCTTACGCCAAGCGTTTCCAAAAAGAGATGCCCGCTTACAAGGATCAGCCGGTGATCGGCGTAAACCATTACGGAGGTATCCGTGCGGCCCTCCCGAAAGGGGATATCACCCGACTGCGTGCCGGCAACATCCTGCCTTTCGGCTCCGCTATCGTTGCTTATCGTTTCGACGGCAAGCGGTTGAAGAAGCTATTGGAGGATGGACGGAAGAATCCGAACGGTTTCCTTCAATCCTCCGACCTCACGCTTACCCTAAGCGGAAATAAGATCGAGAAAATAGTCTATACGAGAGGCGGGCAAAAGACCGAGATCGAGGACAATACCCCTTGCGTGGTGACCCTAGACGCTTTCATCACCGATGGCGGAGACGGGTACGACGCCTCTTTATTCAAGGGCTACGAGATCCCGGAATTCGATAATTTAGGTATCATATCGACTGACGCTTTCATGAACTACCTAAAGGGCTTCAAGAAACCCATCACGGTAGAATCCACGCATATGCCGGTTATTTCAAAGTAAAGCCGTATCTTTGCGGAGAAGAAGACAGAAGTTAGCAATACATGAACAGCTATATGATCCTTTTTATTATCGCTGCCTATTTCGCCGTCTTGCTGCTGATAGCATGGATCACGGGACGTAATAACAGCAACGAGGCATTCTTCCTCGGGGACAGGAAATCACCTTGGTATATCGTCTCTATCGGCATGGTAGGGACATCCTTATCGGGGGTGACATTCGTATCGGTACCCGGCATGGTGCGGGCGATCGATATGACGTATATGCAGACTGTATTAGGCTTCTTCGTGGGATATATCATTATAGCCAAGGTATTGCTACCGCTATACTATAAGTTGCAACTTACCTCCATCTACTCGTATCTGGATGACCGGATCGGGAGAAGGGGGTACAAGACAGGGGCCTCATTCTTCCTGCTCTCGAAGATCGTAGGGGCGGCCGCACGCTTATATCTAGTGGTCTTGATCTTGCAAACCTACGTGTTCAACGCTTGGAACATCCCATTCGCCGTGACCGCTATCCTCAGTATCCTGCTGGTATGGCTATATACGTTCCGGAGCGGTATCAAGACGATCATCTGGACAGATACGTTGCAGGCCCTTTGTCTCGTGGCAATGTTGATCGTGATCATCTGGCAGGTGAAAGACAAGATGGGACTGGATTTCGGGGGTATGGCGCAGACCTTGGTGGAAAGTCCTCATTTCCGGATCTTCGAGTTCGGCGATTGGCATAGTACGCAGAACTTCTTCAAGCAGTTCTTCAGCGGTATCTTTATCACGATCGTCATGACCGGGCTGGATCAGGACATGATGCAAAAGAACCTCTCCTGCAAGAGCTTGAAGGATGCCCAGAAGAATATGTACACTTATGGATTCGCCTTCACGCCGGTCAACTTTTTGTTTCTCGCGCTAGGGGTACTGCTACTGACATTGGCGGCACAGCGGAACATCCAGTTGCCAACCCTCAACGACGATATCCTCCCGATGTTTTGTACCTCGGGGATCTTGGGCGGGAGTATCTTGATCTTCTTTACGATCGGTATCATAGCGGCGGCTTTCAGTAGCGCCGACTCGGCGTTGACAGCGCTCACCACCTCTTTTTGCGTGGATATCCTCGGCGTGCAGAGAGAGGAAGCGAAAAGGGCGAAACGTACCCGCCTAAAGGTACACGTGATGATATCCGTCTTGTTCGTCTTGATCATCTTGGCGTTCAAGGCCGTAAATAACCGGAGCGTTATCGACGCGATCTACATGATAGCGTCGTACACGTATGGTCCTCTATTGGGGCTGTTTGTTTTCGGGCTTTTCACGAAGCGGAAACCCCGTGACAAATACGTGCCCTATATCTGTATAGCCTCCCCGTTGGTTTGCCTCGCCACGGATTTCTTGGTGAAACAATACGCAGGCTATACGTTCGGCTACGAGATGCTTATGGTAAACGGAGGCATCACGTTCGCCGGGCTGTGGCTTTCGGCAATTGAAAATGGAAAATTGAAAATTGAGAATTAGGCCTCGCCATTATTCATTTACTCATTATTCATTAATTTATATTTTATGGAAATTAAAAGCGCAGAATTTGTTATCAGTAACACAGACGTAAGGAAATGCCCCGAGGGTAATAAGCCGGAGTATGCCTTCATCGGACGAAGTAATGTAGGCAAATCCTCCTTGATCAATATGCTTACCAACAAGAAGGGCTTGGCGATGACTTCGCAAACACCGGGTAAGACTTTACTTATCAATCATTTTCTTATCAATAACGAGTGGTATCTGGTAGATCTTCCGGGGTATGGCTTCGCCCAACGAGGCAAGGAGAACCGGGAGCAATTGAAACGTATCATCGAGAACTATATCCTCGAACGCGAGCAACTGACCAACCTATTTGTCCTTTTGGACTGCCGCCACGAGGCGCAAAAGATCGATCTGGAGTTTATGGAATGGCTGGGTGAGAGCGGGGTTCCTTTCTCCATCATCTTCACGAAGATCGACAAGATCAGCAAGGGACGCTTGAAAGAGAACCTAAAAGTCTATACGGATAAATTACTGGAGACTTGGGAAGAGCTTCCTCCGATCTTCCTCTCTTCCTCGGAGAAGAAAGAGGGACGGGATGAGATTCTGGACTATATCGGGTCTATCAACAATAGCTTGAATAATTGAAAATTAGTTGAGTTGATATGGGATTAGCTTCGGTTCTTCTGGTTTTATCTCCGTTTACGCAGATCAATACTCCTTATCCTTCCACGGCTTACCTAAAAGGTTATTTGGAGGCAAAGGGTGTACGTGCCGGGCAGACCGATCTGGGTATCGAGACAATCTTGACTTTGTTTTCCACGCAGGGTCTCGGGGAGTTATTCGCCGAGATCGAGCGACGGAAAGGTAAATATCCGGCTAAAGTCCGGGGGATGCTAGCTAATAAGCAACGGTATATCGACACGATAACCGCCGTCGTCGCTTTCCTTCAGGGAAAGAACGATCCTCTCGCTTATCGCATCTGTAATCAAAATTACCTTCCAGAAAGCGATCGCGGGAGCCAAAACGAGGAGGAGCTGGAATGGGCGTTCGGTACTTCGGGATTACGGGATAAAGCCCGTTATCTGGCAACCTTGTATCTGGAGGATCTCTGCCACTTGATCCGGGAAACGATCGACCCGGATTTCGGTTTCAGCCGATATGCCGAGCATCTAGGCCGCTGCGCCTCCTCCTTCGACGAGATCGAGGAAGCCCTCCAAAAGCCTTTCAGCTTTATCGATCGCATGACGCAGCCGCTATTAGAAAAGCACATAGCCGAGAGCAAGCCCAAGGTAATCGCATTCAGCGTACCTTTCCCGGGGAATTTATTCAGTTCCCTCCGGCTCGCCCAGTGGCTGCGGCAGGCACATCCCGATATCCCGATCCTTATGGGAGGTGGTTTCGTGAATACGGAACTTCGCTCCATCACGGATACACGCTTCTTCAAATACATCGATTACCTTTTGCTAGATGATGGAGAGGACCCACTTTTCCAAGTGTTACGCTATCTAGACGGGGCGATCCCAAAAGAGGAACTGGTACGCACCTTCTCCTTGGACGAGAACGGTAGCCGGGTCGTTTATCAAGATAATCCCGCTTACCCCGCTTGCCGGCAAAGCGAGACCGGATTCCCGGATTACGAGGGCCTGCCGCTGGACAAATACATCTCCGTCATGGAAATGGCCAACCCGATGCACAAGCTTTGGAGCGATGGTCGCTGGAATAAATTGACTTTGGCGCACGGTTGCTACTGGGGGAAATGTGCTTTCTGCGACGGCTCATTGGATTACATCAAACGATATGAGCCGAATACAGCCAAGACTTTGGTAGACCGTATGGAGCGTTTGATCGAGCAAACCGGTGAAATCGGCTTCCATTTCGTGGATGAGGCCGCTCCACCCGCCTTGCTACGGGAAATGGCGCAGGAGATCATCCGCCGTGGGATAACCGTCGTGTGGTGGGGAAATATTCGTTTTGAGAAAAGCTATACTGAGGAACTATGCGACCTTCTTCAACGAAGTGGCTGCATCGCCGTATCGGGAGGCCTGGAAGTAGCCTCTCCCCGGCTCCTCAAACTGATAAATAAAGGGGTGACAGTGGCTCAGGTGGCACGGGTCGCCAACAACTTTACCGGGGCTGGTATCATGGTCCATGCCTATTTGATGTATGGTTTCCCGACCCAAACCGCTCAAGAAACCATAGATTCCTTGGAAACAGTCCGGCAAATGTTTGAGCTAGGGCTGATCCAATCCGGATTTTGGCATCGTTTCGCCATGACAGCACATAGTCCTGTGGGGTTGCACCCCGCCGAGTACAGTTGCCGTGTCACGGAGTCTCCCTTTGGGGGATTCGCCCGTAATGACGTACAGTTCGAGGCGCTTTCCGGCTGCGATCCGGAGCTTTTCAGCGAGGGGCTTCGCGTTTCCCTCTATAATTACATGAATGGAACTGGTTTCGATTTGCCTTTGCATAAATGGTTTGGCGGCATGAAAGTGCCACGCACCACCCTGCCGCCAAATTATATAGAGAGAATAGTGGAGGAATAGCCCCGTGGAGGCTCGCCGAGTATTTAATAACTGATCTTACACCCCACGAAATAACTCCGGGGAATCCCCGGGCCATAGATATACCCGGCATCCCGGTGCGCTCCCTTGTCGAAATCATCTTGATAGGCATCGAAGATATTCTGGATTCCGGCATTTACCTGTAAAGTCACGGACTTGAAGATCGGGAAGTCATAAGCCAGCTTGAGATTCAAGTCGAAGAAATCACGAGTCTTCTCCTCACGATCTTCCGGGATATAACCCGCCAAGTGCTGCACCAACATACTTCCCGTATATGTACCCGTCAAGGAAGCGGAGAAACGCTTGACCGGCGTGAAGGTAGAAGTGAAATAACCATATACGTCCGGAGAGCGGAACATCTTCTTCTGCGGAGTGATATTCGGATTCTCGCTCCATTGCTCCGCCTCCTTGTAACGGCTCCGTTGCAAGGTAGCGCCCGCCTGTATCTGCATCCAAGAATAGGCCATCTTACCCTCCAGATTGATACCCATCACACGGGCACCCTTTCCGTTACGGCGTTCCATCAGCAGGTTATTATCCTCGTCACGGCCGATCTCCTCCAAGATAAACACGTTCCGCAAATCCGTATAGAAACCTTCCACCAAGAAATTCACCTGAACCGGGCCGAAGCGATGATAGAAATCTACGGAAGCACTCACGCTCTGCGAATTCTCCTCCTTCAAGTCCGGGGAGATCTGGATGATCGCCACATCGCCCCCCACGGCGGTGATATGCAAATCCTCGTCGAACGCTTGAGGGGCCCGGAAACCACTGGAGTACGACATACGCAGGTTGATATCCTTCGTCGGATTGAAGCGCACGTTCGCACGAGGGCTAAAGATCACATGATCCATCATGTTATGCTTATCCAAACGGCCACCGATCAAGAAACTCCAACGGTCATTCTTCCACTCGTTCTGGGCGAAAGCGCTACCGATATGCACGGTCTGGGCGATCGTACGGTGATAGCCAAGCATCTCGTCTTGCAGATCATCGTAGCTATATTCGGCGCCTCCCGTAAAGGTAGCGGGCATAAAAAGGCATTTATCCCATTCGTAGGAATATTGGGCGCCACCGATAAAGGTCATGTCCGTCGTGTTACCATAGGCGTTCGGATCTTTTCCGGCACCGTAATAACTCTGGCGTTTCGTATGCTGGGCGGAGGTATACACATTCAGCCGATGATGGTAGCCGCGAGAGAAAAGATCGAATTTCAGGCCTCCCCCGTTGATCTGGTGGTCGGTCTGCTCGGTGATATCCGTCTCATGAGGCGGAAGATCCAATAAATTACCGCCCCGGCGGAACTCGCTGATGTTATGGTACTCGAAAGTCAGCTTGGAATAATTGCTGGTCTTCAAGAAAGAACGAAATCCTAGGGTCTTCCCCTCCAGCTTACCAAGCTCTGAGTAGCCGTCGCCATCATGGTCGTAAGAGGCACGGTGGCGGCCCTGCCCGAAGAGGTAGATACCCGCCTTATGATCGTCCGTCACCAACGAGGCGTTCACGGTCGTATTATTATCCGGACGGCTTCCCCCGATCATCGTCAACGAATGGGCGATCTGGGCAGAGTTGCGCATCGGCTCCTTCGTGATGATATTGATCGTACCGGCGATAGCGGACGAGCCGAACAAGGCCGAGCCTCCTCCGCGCATCACCTCTACCCGCTCGATCATATTCGCCGGGATCTGCTCCAAGCCATATACGCCAGTCAGGGCGCTGAAGATCGGCCGGCTATCCACCAAGATCTGGGTATAAGGGCCTTCCAGACCATTGATACGCACTTGCTGGAAACCGCAATTCTGGCAGTTGTTCTCCACACGCACGCCGGGCTGGAAGTTCAGACCGTCGGCCAAGGAAGTGGCGTGCGTAGTCTCGAACACCTTGGAGTCGAGTACATTTACCAAAGAAGGAGCCAGACGGCGGGTCGTCTCGTTACGGTTTGCCGATACGACGACACCGTCCAAGGAGACAGCGTCTTCCTCGGCATTGAAATTAATCTCCAATGTCTTCCCTTTCTTAAGGTTCACCGTCTTCTCCTCAGTTTTATATCCGATAGACTTCATGACCAAGGTATATTTTCCCTCGGGAAGATTTTTCATATAATAATGGCCGGTAGCGTCGGTGGTCGTACCGATCGTCGTACCGTGGAGGTAGACATTGATAAAAGAGAGATGCTCTCCTGTTTTCTTATCGAGGATATGACCTACGATATTAGCGTCGGAAGGATTCAGGGAAACATGATCGTCTCCCTCTGCCCACGCTGACGTAAAGATACAGCACAGGCATAGTATAAGTGTAATAAACTTATTCATTGCTTGATTAATAGTTGTTTGAATATTAATGATTACGAATTGCCGAGGAGACGGGGCATGCCCCGTCTCTACAAACGGATATTGATTTCTGGATATGTAATCAAACAACTGGGGGAGCCCGCAGGTATCGCAGTCCCTCAACGGAAGCGACATGATCCGGATAGACCGGAGACTCAGAGAGATTAGATATTTTTAAAGAATAGAATTGTAAACGTAACAGGTGAATCGCCCCGTCCATCACGTGAATAGACGAGAGCATATGAAACAACTGTATCTCCGCCAAAGAGGTATGATGATGGCAAGTACCGTCCGCCGTCTTCTTGAAAGGGTGCGCATGCACGATGGTCGTACCATGCTCCACATGGACGTGCGTAAAAAGCGAGACGCTGCTATAATACGCGATAAAAAGTACCGGCAGCAACCACTTTATATATTTAACCATCGTTTCCCTCACCCTGTACATCGTTATTTCGTGGGCAAAGATACTACAATTTTTTTAATTGCTTTGTTTTATGTATTTTCGCGTTTCTAAAGCAAAAAAGAAACTCTTATGAATTGGTTACTTGAGACGCTTACAGAACCCTCGATGATACAGGCCGTGGCTGTCATTTCTATCGTGGCGGCGGTTGGTGTATATTTAGGGCGGCTAAAGATATTCGGCATTTCATTAGGCATCACTTTTGTATTCTTCGCCGGTATTATGGCAGGGCATCTGGGCATTACCGTAAATAAGGACATGCTGAACTTCGCCCAGAATTTCGGGCTTATCGTTTTCGTATATACCTTGGGATTGCAGGTAGGTCCCGGTTTCTTCTCTTCCCTAAAAAAAGGCGGGGTGGAAATGAATACGATGGGATTAGGGGTGATCGCCTTAGGGCTGATCTTGACGTTGGTGTTTCATTGGGTAACAGGAATCTCCATCCCCGTTATGGCAGGGTTGCTATCCGGTGCCGTAACGAATACCCCGGCCCTAGGTGCCGCCCAGCAAGCACTCTTACAGATGGATCCGGGAAATACGAGGAACGTAACGGATATGGCTCTGGCCTGTGCCGTAACTTATCCATTAGGTGTCGTAGGCGTAATTCTCGCTATTATCATCTTGAGGTCCTTATTCGCTAAAAAGACACAGAACACGCATAAGGAGCAAGACACGACAACAAACGTAGCGGAATTTCAGGTATTAAACCCCTCTATTTACAATAAGAGCATCCAGCAAGTCATGAAATTGACAGAAAAACATTTCGTGATCTCCCGCCTCTGGAGGAACGGAAAGGTGACGATCCCTACCTCTGAAACCATCTTAAAGGAAAAAGACCATTTGCTTATTATATCCGTAAAGGCGGATGTCGAATCCATCAAGGTACTTTTCGGAGAACAAGAGACTACGGACTGGAATAAAGAAGATATTGACTGGAACGCTATCGACAGCCAATTGATCTCCCGCCGTATCGTCGTAACCCGCAACCGGGTAAACGGGGTAAAGCTAGGCTCGCTCCGGCTCCGCAACCTATACGGGATCAACATCACCCGGGTAAACCGTGCGGGTATCGATCTGGTGGCCTCCCGTGACCTCCGTCTACAGATTGGGGATAAACTAACGATCGTAGGCGAGGCCAATTCCGTGAATAACGTGGGTAAGATATTGGGAGACGAGCTGAAACGGCTGGATAACCCCAACCTGCTTGCCATATTCGTAGGACTTACGCTGGGCGTATTAATCGGGGCGATCCCAATCGCCATACCGGGAATGAGTACCCCCATCAAGCTGGGTATCGCCGGAGGACCGATCATCGTTGGAATCTTGATGGGTGCGTTCGGCCCCCGTTTCCACCTAACGACTTATACCACCCAGAGCGCGAACCTGATGATGCGGCAGTTCGGTATAGTGATCTATCTGGCGGGACTGGGAATCGACTCCGGAGCTCATTTCTTCGAGACCGTCTTCCGTGCCGAGGGATTGTTATGGATCGGTCTCGGTTTCCTATTGACGATCGTACCGGTCTTGATCGTCGGGTTCATCGCCTCGCAATTCTTCAAGCTAGATTACGCCCACAACATAGGTATGCTATGCGGAAGCATGGCCAATCCGATGGCCTTGAGTTATGCCAATACGACCGTCGAGGGTGACGAGCCTTCTGTATCTTACGCTACGGTTTACCCGTTATCCATGTTCATCCGGGTGATTTCTGCCCAATTATTGATCATGTTATTCACTTGACCGCTTAAAAAGTCTAACATTCGACCTGTTTTTTGTTTCACTTACCTTATCTTTGCAAGACATTTGAAACAATACTTTGATGAATGAATGAAACTATACTCAATGGGCTACTGAACTTGTTCGCTATATTTGCTTCGTTGGCAAAAATAGAAAGTGACCAAGCGCGTCAGGCCGTCAATTCTTACTTAACCAGTCACTTTGGTATCCGCTCCCATAAAGAATATATGGAGCTATTTGATGAGATACAAAGTGTTTACGATGATCCGGACTTCGATATCGATAGAGAGAGTGTTATTATCAACGTATGCAACCAGCTCAAGCCCAAATTGATTGCGGAAGACCAGCTATTGCTTCTTCTCCGTTTCATGGAGTTCGCCCATGGCAACAATGAAGGATTGAACGAGAACTTAGCCATTTTCCATAAGATCGCTACGATATTTAATATCGACACGGATACCTTCGACAATCTATACGCCTTTGTTGTCGGTAAAAAATCTCCCTCCATACTTACGATCAACGCTGATGATAGCGATAAAGACATCAACCATATCTACAGAAGGGGATTGGAGGGCGAGATACGGGTGTTGAGACTGACCCGGTTCGACCGAATGGTCTTTATCTACCAAGGCAGCGGACGGGTATTCATGAACGATATCCCGCTTACTTCCGGTATCTTCTATGGCTGGCAACGTAGCAGCGTAATCAAAAGCCCGCTATTCTTGCCGGTTTATTATAGTGATGTCCTCGATGTATTCAATCAGAATGAGCATAAGGAACGTATTTTATTAACCGGGAGGGATATCGAGTTCAGCTTCAAAAATAGCGAGAACGGTATGCACAATTTCTCTTTCAACCTTGAATCCGGCCAGTTGGTAGCCATCATGGGAGGAAGCGGCGTTGGTAAGTCTACCTTGTTAAGCATCTTAAATGGGAATATTATCCCCGGGGAGGGAAGTGTATGCCTAAACGGACATCCGCTGAGTGATCCGGAATGCAAGCAATTGATCGGTTTCGTGCCTCAGGATGACTTGCTGATCGAGGAGCTGACCGTATTCCAAAATCTATGGTATACCGCCCGCCTTTGTTTCGCGAACCTGACCGAAAAGGAGATCGAGGATCGTGTCAATACGATACTGGAGGATTTGGATCTGAGCAAGATCCGGGATTTGGCCGTCGGGTCTCCAATCCGGAAAACGATCAGCGGAGGGCAGCGTAAACGTTTAAATATAGCATTGGAACTTATCCGTGAGCCGGCGATCCTTTATTTGGACGAGCCAACCTCCGGCCTCTCGTCCACCGACTCCGAGAAGGTCATCATGCTGTTAAAGGAACAAACGCACCGGGGACGGCTCGTGGTTGTCAATATCCATCAACCTTCGTCCGAGATCTATAAGTTGTTCGATCGCCTGTGGTTATTAGATACCGGCGGTTACCCGATTTACGACGGTAACCCGATCGAGGCGATCACTTATTTCAAACGGATCGCCAATTACACCGATCAGGATATCAGCGTGTGCGGCACTTGTGGAAATATCAATCCAGAATTAATCCTAACCATTATCGACGCAAAAAAGATAGACGATAGCGGAAACCAGACAAACATCCGGAAGATAACTTCAAAAGAATGGCATGAGTTATATGTAGCTTCCCGCCCGAAGTTCCAAGAGGTTAAGCCTACCCCCCTGCCCCCGAATCATCAGCAGAAGCCCTCGATCTGGAAGCAATTCTGTATCTTCTTGGAAAGAAACATAAAAACCAAGCTGACCAATAAGCAGTATTTGTGCATCGCCTTACTGGAGACTCCTTTATTGGCGGTGATCGTGGCCCTGCTCACCCGCTTCGTACCCGATGACGGGTATTCTTTGCTGGCGAACAAAAATCTGGTATCCTACATTTTCATGGCGGTGATTGTCGCTACTTTTACGGGACTAAGCATCAGCGCCGAAGAGATCATCAAGGACCGGACGCTCCTAAAGCGAGAACGATTCTTGCGATTGAGCCGAGGCAGTTATCTCTCGTCAAAGATGTTCTACCTGCTTTGTATCTCAGCGATCCAAAGTTTGCTATTCATAGTGGTAGGAAATTTATTGATAGGCATCGGAAGCGAGATGTTCCTTACTTGGTGGATCACGCTATGGGCAACCTCATTCCTCGCCAACCTGACAGGTTTGATACTGTCGCAATCTTTAAACTCGATCGTAGCGATCTATATAACGATACCGCTGCTTTTAATCCCGCAGATTTTACTTTGCGGCTTAGTTGTCAAGTTCGACGATTTGAGCAGGAGCGCATCCAGCCGGAACATAGTGCCCCTTATCGGTGAGGTTATCCCCTCACGTTGGGCATTCGAGGCGTTGGTTACGGAACAATTCCGGAACAACAGCTACAACCGCCTATTTTTCACGGTCGAAAAAGAAAAGTTCCTAGCGCAATATTACCGGAATGTCCATGCCGACGAGGTGCGCAGCCTCATAAACAGCCTCAACCTGATCCCGGAGAAACGGGAAGAAAACACCCGGACGATCCACAACGAACTGGCCGTACTATCCCGTGCCGCCCGTATCGCCCCCTATACGTCCAAAGAGAGTTACGAGAGCTATATGGATAAAGTGGAAAAAGCCCTGCATACCCGTAGCGATAATTTCACGGCGTTATTAGAGAAAAAACGGAAAGAGGTCATTCAAGAACATGGCTCCGAATGGTTGAACACCTTGAAAAAAGAGCACCATAACTCGGCCATTGAGGAACTGGTACTTAACTCAACCAGTACCCAATTCTATAAGGAGGCTCACAACCGGATCTATCCTAAAATCGGGCAGATTTATCTGGAACCGGACAATAATTGGGGACGTGCGCCTTTCTATAGTCATGAGAAAAAATTCGCCGGTTATACATTTTCTACTTTTACATTTAATTTATTAATGTTAGGAATCTTTGCTTTATTAGTAATTATATCTATCTTCGCAGAGTTTCCCGGCAAGTATTTAAACAAAGGGAGCGATTAATGACAAAATATATAATCTAAAAATAAAGAATAACATGAAAAAGAGTTTTGTTAGCCTGCTAACCATAGCAGCGATTACATTTGGAATGGTATCTTGCAACAGCAGTAAAAAACAAGACGCCGCTGAGCAAAAAGTAGAGGAAGAAGCAGCTATCGCAGGAGAAGTATCTAAAGGTCTGCTTACTGCCGAGTTGAAAGACGAGGTTACTCGTTTCTTGAAAGATATGCCGGATTCGGAGTTGCCTTACAAAGTATCTACCGGCGAGGTTACGATCTCTGTCGCTAATACTGATTTTATGTTGCCGGTCAGCAAGGTTTCCGAATTGAACACACAAGCCCAGAAAGCACGTGCTTGCGGTATCTACTTCGCAGACTTGAACGTATTGAAGGCTATGAAAAAGCCGACTACAGATATCGAGAACGTATTGGTTAAATTGACTACGGATCTGGACATTCCATTCGCTATCGACATCATGAAAGAGTCCGCTCCCGCTAACGCCAGCAAAGAGGAGTTAAGCAAATTCATGAAAGACCAAGAAAACAAATTGATCGACGCTATGATGGAAAATGATAAGGCTGACGTTGAGCTTGAGTTGTTAGGGGGCATGGCTGTAGAATATGCCATTGTATACGCAAACCCGGGCTTGGTTGTTAAAGGCGACGCTATTTCCGCCGGTTTGAGCGAGAATATGGAAAAACGTATCGGTATCATCCAGCAGATCACAGCCGACTTAGCTAAATATTATCCTGACTTGGAGCAATTAGGAACTACAATCGCTCCGTTAAGCGGAATGGTAGCAACCATAAATACGGCTCGTGAGTCAAAAGCTAAGATTGAGGAAATGCGTGCGAATCTATTGAAGTAATATAAACCTCATATCATAAAAAGTGTATGGTGATAACATCATACACTTTTTTTATATCCCTTCGGATATCACTGCAACAGGCCTTGCAATAGTACTGCAGCACCTATGCAGTAACACTGCAACGCCCATGCAGTATCCTATATCTTATGAGTTTTGATAAGTACCTTATCCCCATTTTCCAGAGTAGTAGCGAAAAGATAGATAGTTCCTCCATCCACAATTTTAGTTCGCTTACGTAACTCATCCACCGAGAGGGGGAAATTACGGACTGTGATATTCGCTTGGGGAATCTGCCTCGACAAGGTCTTACATTGTTTATTCGTAAAGGGGACCACTTCGTCTACCACAAAAGAACGTCCCGGAAAACTAGGGACAACCTCATCCGACGTATATAAATGACTGCTGACATGCAATTTATTCAATCCAAAACGAGTGGCGACCGCTTTAAACGCACCCGCCTTCAAGATGGAAGCGTTCGGTTCGTATAAATAACGCTTGACTTCTCCACGGATGGAAGCGACAGCTTCCCGTTCTTCCACCAATGAGAACACAAACAATTCCGGCTCTTCCTCCGAAGTGAAATTCACGCAACAGATTTGAGGACTCCCGCCTTTCGATCCTCGCTCCAACACAAACAAAAGCTCCTTACATTCATTTTTCACCGAAAGCACCTGTATGGCTGTCACATCCGGAAGTAAATCCAACGTCATATGAATATCCGCCATCGGAGATAATTTAGCGATCACCTTAGGGGCATGACCAAACAAGACAGGAACCAACTTTGTCAAGTCCGGCTCGCAATCTTGCAGCGCAAAAACCCGCTTATTCCCCTCTCCCCTACGAGCCGGATCGATATAAAACACATCTATTCCATCGATCTTATCTATTAACTCCGTAGAATCGCCATTCAATACCGTTACGTTACCAACGTCTAGCACCTTGAAATTATGGATAGCCGCCTCGCAATAAGCGGGAAAGCGTTCGATATAGGTAACCTGCCGTACTTTCCGGGAGAAGAAATAGCTATCGATCCCCAATCCACCAGTCAAATCACATACATGTGCCTGTGGATCTACCAACCTCTGTTTGTACAAGGCAGTCTGTTCCGAGGAACATTGCTCCGCCGCTATCTTCGCCGGAAAAACCAGTCGATCGTTTTGATACCATGAAGGTAGTTTATCCTTGATCTGCCGCCGAGATTTTAATTGATCCACCACGAAAGGGATATCGATCCCCGGATAACGAGAGGCGGAAAGCAACAGACGATTCAAATCATCCGACGCATGTTCCTTGATAAATCGTGAAAGTTCCTCTATTTGTTCCATGCTTTGTCAACCTATACGTTCTTTAGGCAAAGTTAGCGTAAAACGGCTACCTTTACCATATTCTGACTTCAATTGTATCTCACCGCCGAAACGCTGCGCTATCACTTGGCAAATCGCCAGTCCGAGTCCAGTGCCTTGCGCAAACTCATCCAATTTGCAAAAACGATCAAAGACTTGCTTCTGTTTCTCCTCAGGGATGCCGATACCAGTGTCTTCTACATAGATATGAAGGCAGTCGCCTTTCGTACAGAAATAGTATCCAACTTCTATATAGCCCGAAGTCGTGAACTTGATGGCATTATTGATAAAATTAGACAATACTTGTTTCAGCCGATAAGGATCTACCGCCACAACCACCGGGATCTCGGGGACACGCATGCGTAGCTCTACCCCCTCGGGTATCATCAATTGGAAAGTACAATAGATTTCATTGATCAAGACATTCAAATCATGGCGATCGAAAACAAAACTCATCTTTCCGGATTCCATACGGGAAAGATCTAAAATATCATTGATCAGTTTCAATAGTAAGTCGGAGTTCGTATTAATCAATTTCACGAACTGCTCACGCTCTTCCGGCTCCAAGACCTCTTCCGAGTTCATTAAATTCGAGAAACCGACAATCGCGTTCAGCGGCGTACGGATCTCATGGCTCATATTCGCCAAGAAAGCCGACTTCATCCGATCCGACTCCTCGGCTTTTTCCCTCGCAGAGATCAATACCTCCTCCGTATCCTTGATATTTTGGATATTCAAACATAAGCCATTGATTACATACCCATCATTCGCATCCTCTAAGCTTCCGTAACGAAATTCCCACCATTGGTAACCTTTCCCGTTAAAATCGCAACGATATTGAAGGATATGATGAGAGATTGTACCCGTACAAATGAAATCAATCAAGGAGCGCAAACTCTGCCTGTCGTCCGGATGGACCATCTCGTAAAGCTCATCCAAAGGAATTTCCCGGGGAGAAGTATTCACATAGCTAAAGAACTCGTTGTCAAACCGGAAAGTTCCAGACTGTAATTCCCAAGCGAATATATTACCCCCTTCCAACGCTAAAGAAAGATGCTCTTTCTCCTGCTTTAAATTAGCGAGCACCTCTTTCCTTCGTCTAGCTTCCCGCCAATAGAGATAAAACAAATAACCGATCAATGCCAACAATAAGATCACACCCAAGGAAGAGGCGATAAAAACCTCTATCTTATACCGTTCGGAAATAGGCATATTTATGACATGAACATTAGTAGGGACCTCTTCCTTTGAAATACCTAAACGTTGCATCTCTACCCAATCATACAGATACTCTTTGGGACTCTCTACGATCGGAACGGAAGAGACAGGCGTACCGGAAAGAATTTTAGCCGCCAACCTAGCCTGTTCCGCCGCTTGCATGCGGTTCGAGCAAAAATAGCCTCCCAGAACTTCCACGTTTATATTAAAGATTTCCCGCACTGCCGTAAATGAAGGAGTCACGAACATCTTAGACAAGCCTGCGGATGTATAGTCATAACGGATATTGAAAAATACGCAATAAGGATAGGTACCATTAATATTACTCAATAAAAACTCCCCATTGGCTTTACGAAAAGGCATGAAATGGATTATATTTTTCGAAGGACGTATCGCCTTCATTCTCATCTCGGTTCTAAACATCATGGAATCCACCTTAAAGTCCGGATCATTTAATTGGAAAGCCAATTGATTATAATCCAACACATACCGGCTCGTATCGACCGCTTTTATCAACTCCCGGAAAGCCAACTGCCCTAAGGAGGTCTTATCATAATTGATATAAATGCGAGACTTTCCCATTTGCCGATCAATCAAACGAAGGTTCTCCTCATAATCAATCTTATCCCAGCTACCTGTTACATTCGGATATTCTTCCAGCAAATCCCAATTAGGGAAATTGACGCCAGAGAAAACAACCGGAACTTTCTTTACAAAAGGATGGCAGCATTTCATCAACGTATAGGTAGCCTGATCATCATTCACCAATATGATGTCGGGCTTCCAAAGACGGATCGTATCGATAAAGTTATACATCCGTTCCTCTTCCTCCTCAGCCATATAACACTCGCAGTCGAGATAAAACGTACGGATGTCCGCATTCACCCGATTTTTTCCCAGCTCTTTCCGGATATCTGAGTTTAATTCCAGATAGTTCTTATCATCCCACCGAAAAGATTGGATCACAAGCACACGGCTCCGCTTCGCCTCAGGTTTACACCCCAACGCTAATAAAAGCAGAATAAAAACACCCCCGACATTATTTAAGAATCTCATGTCCAAACTTTAAACAGTAAATGTGACAAAAGTACGACTATTTTCATTATTCACATTCATTAGCTGTATCTTTCTTTTCCCTCTTCCGTTCTAAAATGAATAAATATATAGGGATTGTCAAGGAAAAGCCGTATATTTGTCCATTGGTTGAAAACCTTGTAAACTGTATATTAACAAGATTAATTCTATTAGTAAATGGGAAGAGTATTAGTTATTGGTGCAGGGGGCGTAAGTACCGTTGCTGTTAAGAAAATAGCGATGAATGCGGATGTCTTCACGGATATCATGGTAGCTAGCCGTACGAAAAGTAAATGCGACAAGATCGCCGCCGATATCAAGAACGTGAAAGTGCAAACCGCACAGGTAGACGCAGACAACGTGCAAGAGCTTGTTGCCTTGTTTAACGCCTTCAAACCGGATTTGGTGGTAAATCTGGCCTTACCTTATCAAGATTTGCATATCATGGATGCTTGTCTGGAATACGGTGTTAGCTATTTAGATACGGCCAACTACGAACCGCTTGATGAAGCCAAATATCAATACAGCTGGCAATGGGCCTATAAAGATCGTTTCGAGAAAGCCGGTCTTACCGCTATCTTGGGATGTGGTTTCGATCCGGGGGTTACCGGCGTATATACAGCCTATGCGGCAAAGCATCATTTCGACGAGATACACTATCTGGATATCGTAGACTGCAACGCAGGAGATCACCATAAGGCATTCGCTACCAATTTCAATCCGGAAATCAATATCCGTGAGATTACTCAACGTGGCAAATATTTCGAGGATGGGGAATGGAAGGAGACCGATCCGTTAAGCGTACATAAAGCCTTGAATTATCCGAATGTAGGACCGAAAGAATCGTATTTGATGTATCACGAGGAATTGGAAAGTTTGACCAAAAACTTCCCGACCCTCAAACGGGCTCGTTTCTGGATGACTTTCGGACAGGAATACTTGACTCATCTACGTGTCATCCAAAATATCGGTATGGCTCGTATCGACCCGATCCTTTACAACGGGCAGGAAATCGTTCCGATCCAATTCTTAAAAGCCGTACTGCCGAACCCGGGTGATCTGGGAGAGAATTATACTGGCGAGACTTCCATCGGTTGCCGCATCCGTGGTATCAAGGACGGTAAGGAATTAACTTATTACGTATACAACAACTGTAGCCACCATGCCGCTTATCTAGAGACAGGAGCGCAAGGTGTTAGTTATACCACCGGTGTTCCCGCCATGATCGGCGCCAAATTATTTATGCAAGGCATTTGGAAGAAACCGGGTGTATGGAATGTGGAGGAATTCAATCCGGACCCATTCATGAAAGAGCTGAATGAGCAAGGTTTGCCTTGGCATGAATTGTTTAACATTGACTTAGAATTGTAATATGGCAATACAAATAGGCGATAAGGTTCCCGAGTTTTTGGGAACCGATCAAGACGGTAAAGAGGTAAAGATGAGTGACTATAAAGGGAAAAAAGTAGCGCTCTATTTTTATCCGAAAGATAATACGAGCGGTTGCACGGCGGAAGCATGCAGCTTACGTGACGGCTATCAAGCCTTACAAGCGAAAGGCTTCGAGATCATCGGAGTAAGTAAAGATAGCGCCAAATCGCATCAAGGCTTTATACAAAAGCAAAACTTACCTTTCCGTTTAATAGCGGACACAGACACGGCCTTACAAGAACAGTTTGGTGTGTGGGCTGAGAAAAAAATGTACGGACGTTCATACATGGGGACTCTCCGGACCACCTTTATCATTAACGAGGAAGGTATTGTTACCAATATCATCGGGCCGAAAGAGGTGAAGACAAAAGACCATGCAAATCAAATCCTTAATTTATAAGGGACACATATGGCAAAAGAAGAAAATTTGTTCGAAGAAAAAGCGAAAGAAGAAGGTGGTAAACCAGCCGCTAACACGGATAAGCTAAAAGCTTTACGTGCGGCAATGGATAAAATCGAGAAGAACTACGGAAAAGGTTCGATCATGAAACTGGGCGATGAAAGCATCGAGGATATCGAGGTGATACCGACAGGCTCTATCGCTTTAAACGCAGCGCTGGGCGTAGGTGGATATCCGAAAGGACGTATCGTCGAGATCTATGGTCCGGAATCTTCCGGTAAGACAACGATAGCGATCCATGCGATCGCCGAGGCTCAGAAGAAAGGAGGTATCGCCGCATTTATCGATGCGGAGCATGCTTTTGACCGTTTCTATGCTGAAAAGTTAGGCGTTGATGTAGAGAACCTATGGATCTCCCAGCCGGATAACGGTGAGCAGGCCTTGGAAATAGCCGAGCAATTGATCCGTTCATCCGCCGTAGATATCATTGTTATCGACTCCGTAGCCGCATTGACTCCTAAAGCCGAGATTGAGGGCGATATGGGAGACAGCAAGATGGGTCTGCAAGCTCGTCTAATGTCGCAAGCCCTTCGTAAGTTGACGGCCGCGATCAATAAGACGAATACGACCTGTATCTTCATCAACCAATTGCGTGATAAGATCGGTGTAATGTTCGGAAACCCTGAAACGACGACAGGTGGTAACGCATTGAAATTCTATGCTTCTGTCCGTTTGGATATCCGTAGTATTGGAAAGCTGAAAGATGGTGACGAGATCAAGGGAAACCAAGTGCGTGTGAAAGTTATAAAAAACAAGGTGGCTCCTCCATTCCGCAAGGCAGAGTTCGATATCATGTTCGGTCAAGGTATCTCCCGTTCCGGAGAGATCATCGATCTTGGTTCTGAACTGAATATCATCAAGAAGAGCGGTTCATGGTACAGCTACAATGATACCAAATTGGGACAGGGTCGTGATGCGGCAAAACAATGTGTCGAGGACAATCCCGAATTGGCAGACGAATTATCCGAATTAATATTTGACGCATTAAAAGCCAACAAGTAATTTGCGGGGGCGGGCAAACCCCGCCCCTATACAAAATTGTAATGAGTAATAAAGACAAATATCGTTTACTTTGCAATACTGAAAAAAATATACCGATCTTCTCACATGACTGGTGGTTGGATACGGTTTGCGGAGAAAAAAAATGGGATGTCTTGCTTATAGAACAAAAGGGAAGGATACAGGCAACCCTCCCCCTTTACGTCCCCCATTCCGATATTGTCTCAATGCCTTCTTACACCCAAACGATGGGCCCTTGGTTCGCCGCAAGTTCCTCCGACACGAAATATACGACCGAGTTAGGACGACGTCAAGAACTATGCAAACAATTCACGGAAGAACTAAAACGCTATCCGCACTTCCTGCAAAATTTCAATTATGACATTACGGATTGGCTTCCGTTTTATTGGGCGGGATATAACCAAACGACACGTTATACCTATTTATTAAAAAATATCCGGGATCATCAAGCGGTATGGGAGAATATGAGCCCCAATATCCGGCGAAATATTACGAAAGCGCAGAATAAATACCATATATCCGTAAAAAAAGGGATTCCTTTGAATGAGTTCCTAGCTGTACAAACCCAAACATTTGACCGCCAGCATGTACGAATCAAGGAAGACACGAATGTACTGAAAGACTTGATCGCCACTTGCCGACAAAGAGGACAAGGTGATTTATGGGGAGGTTATGACGAGCAAGGCCATTTACATGCGGCCGCTTTCATCGTATGGCAAGATCGATCGGCTTACTATCTCGCAGGAGGAGGAAATCCGGCCTATAGAGGTTCCGGAGCGCAAAGCTACGTCCTGTGGGAATGTCTTCATTTCGTTTCTCAATTTACGACGGTCTTTGATTTCGAAGGGTCTATGTTACCCGGAGTAGAACGTTTCTTCCGCGAGTTCGGAGCTATCCAAACCCCATTTTTCACAATATCTAGGGGGAAATTGAGTTTATTAGACAGAGCACGCATTAAACTAAGCAAATGGGTATGAAAAATCGCACTTTACATTATATAATACGTTTTCTTGTAGGAGATGATGTCCCTAGCGAACTGGTGGAAACGATCGGGTACACGGCTGATCCCAATAAATTCGACCGATATAACGTCGTTATCATTCCATCCGGCTTCTTTGATGGACAAACATACGGGACTCCCGCTTCCTTACCGGAACTCCCCTTGCAAGAGGTTCAAGGTATCCCCTTGTTATTCGGCTCGCCGAAAGAGGAATGGATAAGAGATACATGGGTGGTTCATGCCGATATCATCGCAAGTACTTATTTTCTCATTTCCAGATACGAGGAGATGGTACGGCGTGGACTTCGGGATGAGCATGGAAGATTTCCCGGTAAAGAGTCCTTGCCCTACCGGGCCGGTTTCCTGCATCGTCCGATCGTGGATGAATATCGCATGCTGCTTCATCGTTGGCTGCGCCAATCCCGGTTACGTGTACCCGAGGTAAAAAAGCAAATCCGGAAGATCTACCTCACGCACGACGTAGATTCTCCGACTCTATATCGTTCGTGGAAAGGTTTGATACGGTCTATTAGAGATAGAAGAGGTTTATATAAATCCTTTCAAGGTAAATTCGGTTCCCTTGAGAAAGACCCGTTTTATACCTTCCCTTGGTTTTTCCGCCAGAATAGTATCCTTCAGGACTTGATCGGGAAGGAACAATGTCACCCTATCCTATTTATCCGGAACGGGGGGAAAGCCAAGCACGACAAACCTCATTACGATTTGAGGAATAAAGATATTCGTAAATTGATAAAAAGTGCTTTAGAGCATAATGTAACTATTGGTTTGCATAGTAGCTACCAAGCGGGTACGACTCCCAGCCTTATCCGGAAAGAGAAAACCGGTCTGGAAGATCATATCGGTAAAAATGTTCGGTTCAACCGTCATCATTTCTTGGCAATCCGGGAACCGGAAGATATGGACCAAATAGAGGCTGCTGGGGTTACGGACGATTTCACCATGGGGTACGCCGATGTCTCCGGATTCCGGTTAGGGACTTGCTACCCGGTTCGTTGGATCAATCCGATCACCCGCCGGCTATCTCCTCTCCGACTACATCCGCTTATTATAATGGATTGTACCCTAGAGGAGGAGAAATATATGGGACTGGATTTTGACAGGGCTTTAACCTATTGCCGGAATTTAGTGGAACAAGTAAATAATGTAGGAGGTGAATTGGTTTTACTATGGCATAATGACTCCGTACAAGAAGGGTCCGGAAGTTATTTACGTAAATTATACGCCCAGCTATTAAAAGAATTAGCGAAGCAGTGAAAACAATAAAATCCCTGTATTCAAATAAATCAGAAAGAATGATTACTAATTGTAAAAATATTTTAGTCCTCGCCCCTCATACGGATGATGGGGAACTTGGGTTGGGGGGAACTATCTCACGCCTGATAGAAGATGGTAAAAAAGTGACCTATGTGGCTTTCTCCACCGCACAGCAATCGGTTCCCGAGGGTTTTCCGAAAGATATCTTGAAGACAGAGGTCAAGCAAGCGACCCAGACCTTAGGTATAGAACCGGAAAACCTAATCATATACAATTACGAAGTAAGAAAACTAGGATACGCAAGACAAGAGATATTAGAGGAGTTAATACGCCTGAAAAAAGTATCCGATTTTGACCTAGTCTTCATCCCTAGCTTGCACGACATCCACCAAGATCATACGACGATCGCCCAAGAGGGTCTACGAGCGTTCAAAAACACGAATATATTAGGTTATGAGTTAATCTGGAACAACCTGACATTCAATACACAATGTTTTGTAAGGCTGGAAGAGCGCCATATCGACGCAAAGGTAGAATCATTGAAAGCCTATAAATCGCAAGGAGCGAGAGATTATCTATCCAAGGACTTTATCTATTCATTAGCGAGAGCACGGGGCGTCCAAGCGGGATGTACCTATGCGGAAGCGTTTGAAGTCGTTCGTCTATTCTTATAACACTGATTGAATCCATGAATAAACTCCTTATCATATGTGATATGTTCCCACCCGCTTTCGCCCCCAGAATGGGATATCTATGCAAATATTTGACACGCATGGGATGGGAAGTTACCGTAGTGACAGAATACATAGAAGACAATACATTCGAATTCCTTACGGGGTATGCGGACGTGTATTGCGTCCGCTACTACAAAGCATCAGGAAAGATCTCAAAGCATATCGAATGGATGTGGGTCATGTTTCTAGACATCTTGTTTGGTTATAAAGACATGAGAATAATCAACGCATGCATCCCCTTAATAAAGACCAACCAATACAAGGGGATATTGTGTAGCACATACCGCACCTTTCCTTTAACCGCCGCCAAGACGTTAGCGATCCATACCAACCTCCCTTTCGTCGTGGATTTACGAGATATTATCGAGCAATACGCCTCCAACGAATATATATCGCATAAATTCCATACATTTTCATGGTTAGACGCATTCATCACAAAGCGATTTCGCAAACGGTTACTTAGAAAGCGAAATAACGCTTTGGAGGTAGCGGATTGTGTCACGACCGTATCGCCTTGGCATGTGGAGGTACTCAAACAATATAATCCCAACGTAAGACTGATTTATAATGGATTCGATCCTGAGTTGTTCTATCCGCAACAAATCAAGACCTCCCGGTTTATCATTACCTATACCGGACGGTTGTTAAGTTTAGCGATCCGAAATCCGGAGTTATTATTTGCAGCCATCGCCCGTCTTACGGAGGACAAGGTCATTATCCCCGAAACTTTTCGAGTTGTATGGTATACCGATCAAGAGTCCCGCTCCATCATCCGCCAAGAGGCCGAACGACATGGGGTGCAATCTTTCATGGATTACCATGAGTATGTACCGGCATCCGATATTCCCCTCATCTTGAACAAAAGCTCGGTGCTGCTTTCCTTGACGAATAAGTTTGACACGTCTGGTCCAAAAGGCTTCATGACAACTAAGTTCTTTGAATCGCTTGCGGTAGAAAAACCCATCTTATGCGTACAAAGTGACGAGGCCTACCTCGCCGAAGCCATCAAGGAGACCCATTCCGGACTGGCCGCAACCCGGGTAGACGAGGTGTACGATTTCTTGAAACATTACTATGAGGAATGGCAGGAAAAAGGATATACGACCTCGCCCGTCAATCGGGATAAGCTATCGAATTATTCCCGGAAAGAACAAGCTAGCCAATTTGCGCGTATATTTGAGGAAATTTAAGCAGATGGATAAATACCTCAACATAGTATCGTTCAATATACCTTATCCCGCCAATTACGGAGGGGTTATTGATGTGTATTATAAACTGGAAGCCTTGCGTGCTTGCGGCGTGAAACTCATATTACATTGTTTCGAATATGAACGTCCGCATGCACCGGAATTAGAAAGCATTTGCGACAAGGTTTTCTATTATAAACGCCGTACCGGGGTAATCGCTAATTTAACATGGCTCCCTTACAATGTATATAGCCGTAAAGATCATCGCTTGATCGAGAATCTTTTACAAAATGATTACCCGATCTTATTTGAGGGCCTCCACTCCTGCTATTATATGGACGATCCCCGTTTAAGAAACCGGATGAAGATATTCCGGGAGTGCAATATCGAGCACGATTATTATCGCCACTTGGCAAAGTCTGGCAAAGGATTGGTTCGCAATGCCTTTTTCAAGATCGAGGCCATGCGCTTCCAAGCCTATCAGAAAGTAGCACGGTACGCAAATCTGATAATCGCCGTATCCACGACAGACGCAGACTATTTACGAAAACAATTTCCCAATCAAAGGATCGAGTTCGTTCCTTGTTTCCACGAGAATAACCGGATTACGGCCGAACCGGGAAAATCCGATTATATTTTATATCATGGCAAGTTATCCGTTATCGAGAATGAGCGAGCCGTGTTATTTCTCACCAAGCATGTTTTCAGCCAATTAAAACATACCTGCATAATAGCGGGCATGAACCCGACCCGTTTGATACGAGAGGCAGCCGCTCCTTACCCACATATAAAAGTAGAAGCAAATCCCAGTAAGGAACGTATGGACGCATTGATCCACAACGCACAAATTCATATGCTAATCACATTTCAAGATACCGGCCTAAAACTAAAGCTTTTGAACAGCTTATTCGCCGGAAGGCATACGATTGTCAATCATCTCATGCTAGCGGGTAGCGGATTAGATCCTTTATGCCATATCGCCGATACGCCGGATGAGATGATACGGGCTTGCGAACAATTAATAGCCCTACCTATAGATAAAGAGGCGATAGATAAACGAAAACAATTATTGTTCCCTGCTTTTTCTAATGAAGATCAGGGGATACGTTTATACAAGATGATATATGATGAAAGAGAATAGAAGTGATTTATTACATACATTAACCGAACGTTTGAAAGCGATCGACTATAATAAATTACCGATCAGCGATTATAATAAGCGATACATCGGCAACTTAAAGCCGGCGTTAAGCTATTTCATGCATATATACGCAGATTGCCTACAAAGAGGACTTCAAGCGATACAAACCCCTATCTCCGATGTCACGCTAATCGATTATGGAGGAGGAACCGGCTTCCTTAGTATTCTGGCGAAATCCATAGGAATAGGACAAGTTATTTATATTGATCTTAACCCATCTTCCGTGGAGACGATCCAGCTATTGAAACAAATAATAGGAATAGGCCCCGATATCATACTCCATGGAGATTCAGATGTTCTTGCGGACTGGTGCGCAAGGAACAAAGTCTACCCCCAACTTTTAATCGCTACGGACCTGATAGAGCATGTCTATGATTTATCTTTGTTCTTCAAGGATTTAATCCATATAAACGATTCCATGTATCTACTATTCACGACAGCCTCTACACCATTCAACCCGTATGTCCAACAACGGTTACATAAGATGATGGTCGGATGCGAAAGTGGATCTTTGGAATCCCCCAACTATTATACATTACGAGAGCAATTCATAACGAAACTTTGCCCGGATTTCTCCCCAAAAGAAGTAGAGACATGGGCCCGGCAGACTAGAGGCTTGACCTATCCCGATATTCAAAAAGCGATCGAGAAAAAGAGCTTACCAAGCCCGGAAGACCCATACAATACTTGCGACCCGGCTACAGGTAATTGGGCCGAACGAATCCTTCCCATACAGACTTATGAGGACTTATTGGCACCCTACCAGTTCAAGCTTAAAGTAGAGAAAGGATTTTATAACGCAGACCGAAACAACCCAGTTCTTTCCTTGATATGCAAAGGTATCAACGCATTGATCCGCAACAGCGGCTCCTTTGGTTTTCTATTGGCACCATTCATCATTCTCTCCTGCGGCAAGGAGCGAGCAGATGCCATCTAGAACATATTCACGGGTCAAGTCCTCAGCTTTCAAGATTTGGTCGTTCCACTGCAATAAATCAATATCTATCGGCACACGCCCACAAGATTTATCTTCCGGCTTACGGCCGATGCAGCATTCTATATCTTTCAAGACATCCTTTATTCGCGCCGGACTCTCCTCGCTATACAAAACAGCCACTCGATTCAAAAATGTAGTTGATAATGGACAATCGATCGGTTCCGTATAAACTGGCTGAGAAAACTGTATAAAAACAAAATGAGCACGCAGCATCTCCGCCGCGCGCTCCATATTTTTCTCTTTATCCCAATTAGAGCCTAAGCACAATAGAACCCGGTTTCGTTTATTCTCCATCTCCGGCTAAAAGCGTTTAGTCATTCTTATGATTATTCAAGAATGTATTGATAAAACCGATCAACTTCACGAAAGAAGCGGAAAATTGTCCGGTATCGCTATTACGGATAGAGATAAATTTCTCCTTACCTTCCGTGGTAAATGAAACCTGATACATGATATCCCCTAAATCCCGGTTCGTCTCCTCCTCAAAGCCATAAGAGTCTTTCATCTTAAAGAAATTACATTTTTGCAGAATCGGTTTTAAAGAAGCAAACTCCTCGTCAGTCAATGTCCCCTCCATAATTTTAGGATCTCGTTTCTTGGCGAAATTATCCATATAATAATTATACTCCTCGATACGGAATGTCTTGTCACTATCAAACAGAACCATTAGTTTGTAGTTATCTACACTTTCCATACTATAACTAAAAGAGAAATCCTTCAATTCTTTTTTACAGCCTGTAAAACAAGCAGACAGAAGAACCAATAAGGTGGCGAACAAAGTAATTCGTAGTTTCATTTGTCTAAAGTTGAAATTTGTGGCACAAACATACATAAAATACTCGAAAAACAACCCATGGAAATAAAAAAATACCTATTAGTTGGTATTGGTGGTACGAAGTTTTCAAGCTACCTTCGCGTAACATTTAATAGGACATGAGATTATCAGAACTTCGCACAGGCGATAAAGGTGTTATAGTAAAGGTAATGGGTCGCGGAGCTTTCCGCAAACGCATTATCGAGATGGGATTTATCAGAGGGAAAGAAGTGATCGTTATACAAAACGCTCCGCTCAAAGACCCTATTCACTATCGTGTAATGGGATATGATGTCTCATTGCGACGCTCGGACGCCGCATTGATCGAAGTCGTTAGCGCGGCGGATTTCGAAAAGGAACAAGCTACCTCGGTACAAGATACGAACAGGAGCGCAGACTCTTTTATCCTGCCTTCCGGCAATGAATTGCAAGCCATCGCATTACATAAAGGAAAAACAATTAACGTAGCCTTGGTTGGTAATCCGAACTGCGGAAAGACCTCTCTTTTCAATTTTGCGTCTGGAGCACATGAGCATGTGGGTAATTATAGCGGCGTGACCGTAGATGCCAAGGAAGGAACCTTCCAACAGAATGGCTATACATTCCGCATCGTAGATTTACCGGGTACTTACTCCCTATCCGCTTACACGCCGGAAGAATTATACGTGCGCAAGCATTTGAATGAAGAGCAACCAGACGTGGTGATCAATGTTATCGACGCATCCAATCTGGAGCGAAACCTATATTTGACCACCCAACTGATCGATATGGACGTTCGCATGGTAATCGCCTTAAACATGTATGATGAGCTGGAACGCCATGGTAATAAATTCGATCATGAGTCCTTAGCGAAAATGATCGGGGCACCGATTATCCCGACCGTAAGTAAAACAGGCTTTGGCATAGAAGATTTGTTCAACCGTGTAATCAAGGTATACGAAGAAGAAGATCCTGTCATCCGTCATATCCATATTAATTACGGAGAGTCTTTAGAGAAAGGGATCAGCAATGTTAGGAAGACCTTGAAAAATAGCGTGGATATACCCAAAAGCTTGTCAAAGCGCTATCTATCTATCAAGCTATTAGAGGGAGACCGGGAGATAGAGACATTTATAAAAACGCTGCCCGGTGCTGAAACGATCTTCCAAGAAAGAGACCGTAATACAGCCCTAATAGAAAAGTTATTGCAAGAGGATTGTGAGACCGCATTCACGAACGCACGCTATGGCTTTATTTCCGGAGCGTTGCGTGAGACTTACGAGCAAAATACGATCAAAGAGGCAACGAATACGCAGATCATCGATCTATTCGTCACGCATAAAGTCTTAGGCTTCCCTATCTTTATCCTATTCATGTGGATCATGTTCGAGGCCACTTTCCGTTTGGGAGGCTATCCGATGGAATGGATAGAGGCATTGGTCGAGGTGATCGGTAATTTCGTGCGCGGCCATATGTCGGAAGGACCTTTGAAGGATCTTCTCGTGGATGGTATCATCGGTGGCGTGGGAGGTGTTATCGTGTTCCTGCCGAATATCTTGATTCTGTATATGTTCATATCGTTCATGGAAGACTCCGGATATATGGCACGTGCGGCTTTTATCATGGATAAGATCATGCATAAGATGGGACTGCATGGAAAGTCGTTCATCCCTTTAGTGATGGGATTCGGTTGTAACGTTCCTGCTATCATGGCCTCCCGTACGATAGAGAGCCGTAATAGCCGGATGATAACGATGTTGGTAAATCCGTTGATGAGCTGTAGCGCCCGCCTGCCGGTTTATGTATTGCTGACCGGGGCGTTTTTCCCGAAGAACGCCAGCTTTGTGTTATTAGCTTTATATGTATCCGGAATCTTGCTGGCAGTTATCATGGCCCGTCTTTTCAAACGCTTCCTGTTTAACGAGGAGGATGTTCCTTTCGTAATGGAACTCCCCCCCTACCGGATGCCTACCGGCAAATCCATCATGATCCATATGTGGGAGAAAGCGAAACAATACTTGCACAAGATGGGAGGTATCATCTTGGTCGCTTCTATCGTCATCTGGTTCCTTGGGTATTTCCCCAGACATTCGGAGAGCGGAGATCAGTTTGATCGCCAGATAGCGGAGATCGAAAATACGGAGTTGGATTCTCAAGAAAAAACAGATACGATAGAGGAGTTAGAACGCTTGAAGGCAATCGACCACCAACAAAATTCGTACATCGGGCGTATCGGCCAGACGATTCAACCGGTCTTGGCTCCCTTAGGATTCGACTGGAAAATGAGTGTAAGCTTACTTACCGGTATGGCGGCGAAAGAAGTTGTTGTCAGCACGTTAAGCGTATTATACACGGGGAATGCCGATGATAACAGCCAAGCCCTGTCGGAGCGTTTGAAGCAAGACCGTAACGCAGAAGATAATTTGGTATTCACACCGCTCATAGCGATTAGCTTAATGCTTTTCGTCTTGATTTATTTTCCGTGCATAGCAACTATATCGGCTATTGTCAACGAGTCTGGCTCATGGAAATGGGGTATATTCGTTATCATTTATACTTGTGTCCTAGCATGGATCGTTTCTTTCATTGTTTATCAAACGGGAAATTTCTTTGTGGGTTTATTCAGCCAAGAACTTTCCTATGTTTTATTTAGTTATATATAGGAGGTAAATTTATAGGTATGTGGCAAGATATAGCAGTTTGCGTTATTGGTATCTCGGTTATCGGATATATCGCATATAAGGTTTATCGAATGCTTACGAAACCGAAATCCAGTGATCCTTGCTGCGGGTGTAGTGGGTGTTCGTTGAAAAAAGAGTTTAGAATGAAGGAATAACAAAATATTTTTTATATTTGCGTTATTCTAATACACCATAGGTTATGAATAACACGGCCTTACAAATATATGCTCTTTTTATCCTGCTGATCTTGTCAGCGGGCTGTAAAGATGATTGGAAAAACCTCAACTTGCGTAGCGGAGAGAATGAACCTTTTTATTGGGAAAACAATAAGCTCGCAGCTCAGAGACTAGCGAAAATCATGTACAATAAAACAGATAGTGGAAGTTATGAACGTTTTAAGATCGTCCATATTTCGGATTCTCATTTATCCTCTTGGTCTCCGAGCAATAATTACGAGTTACCTATAAATCTACGACAATCCATCCAATTCGCCAATCAACAAGAACTGCGGATCAATGCGATAACCGCTACGGGTGATTTTATCTCTATTGATAAGAAAAAGAAGGCGAAAGAATATATGCACTCATTTATTCATTACCTTTATGATGAAAATCATGTCCCCACCTTTATTTGTACAGGAAATCATGACAGCAATTCCGAGGAAGAGATAGGCAGTACCTTCTTTTATAAAAACGAGATCAACGAAATATTATTCGCCAACAGTAATTATTCGAAGAATCGAAATAGTGCCGAGAATTATTACTATTCGGATGTAGCAAACCCTCAAGGAGGTACGATCCGTTTCATCGCCCTTGATATGTTAGACCAACCAGCATCCCAATATAATACTTTATCTTACGCATATTTCTCCCAGAAACAAATAGACTGGCTTATAAACACCGCATTAAAAAATGGCATGACAGACCATCATAGCGTCATTATCTTAACTCATTACCCATTTCAACGCCGTAGTGTAAATAACGATACCTATTTATGTGATGGGGATTATGTCCATTCGTGGAATATGATTCCCGAAATCATTGAAGCCTTTCGTACTCGTTCCTCATTAGAAAAAGTATATCCAAATCAATTCAACCTAGACCCCATCAATGTCAAAGCAGATTTCAGTGACCGCAAAGGAGAATTTGTCTGCTATCTAGGTGGACATATCCACTGCAACGCCTATTTTGACGTGACTGGATTAGAAAATGAAAGCACGGAACTCGTTCCACAAAAAATGATCCTTTGTACCAATCAAGCTCCAAGTGAAAAAGGCGTGGTATACAACAGGGTCATACGTGAAGAGGATAGCCTATCAAGTAACAGTTTTTGTATCTATGCTGTAGATACAAAAGAAAAGAAGATTTACATCACCTATTTCGGTGCCTATAAACCTTCTAATGATCGTAACTATCCGGAGATTCATACAATCTCGTATAATTAAAATTTACCGACCTATACAATGATAGATAAAACCGGCTTCCTCTAACTCTGTCTTGTCATAAATATTACGTCCGTCTAAAATTAAAGGCGTAGACATCAATTTCTTGATAACAGACCAAGAGGGCATACGAAATTCTTTCCATTCCGTAACAAGCAACAAAGCGTCTGCATCTATCACGGTCTCATAAATATCTTTACCATATGAAATCACCCCCACAGGTAAACGTCTTTGAGCCTCGGGCATTGCAACCGGATCATAGGCGGAAATTACACATCCGGCTTCTTTCAACTTTTTGATTAAGACTAGCGAAGGAGCCTCTCGCATATCATCCGTTTCCGGCTTAAATGCCAATCCCCATAAAGCAATTCGCTTACCTTGTATATCTCCTCTAAAATGTTTCATTAATTTACGGAACAATATCGATTTCTGCTCCTCGTTTACGGCTTCCACCGCTTCTAGGATACGCATTTGGTAACCACTGTTGGCTGCGGTCTTCACAAGCGCCTTAACGTCTTTAGGAAAACAAGACCCACCGTATCCACAACCCGCATATAAGAAACGACTACCTATACGGGCATCCGTACCGATTCCTTTACGTACCATATTGACATCCGCCCCAACTTTCTCACACAAATTGGCAATATCATTCATAAAACTGATGCGAGTAGCCAACATAGCGTTCGCCGCATATTTTGTCATCTCCGCAGATGGTACATCCATGAAGATTACACGGAAATTATTTAACAAAAAAGGACGATACAATTTCGCCATCAACTTCTGAGCACGATCAGACTCAACCCCAACAACAACCCGGTCTGGACTCATAAAATCCTTGATAGCCGCACCTTCTTTCAAGAATTCAGGATTAGAAGCGATATCAAATTCAATACTCACATCTCGCAAGGCTTGTTCCTCCTTGATCGCTTTCTTGATTTTCTGGGCAGTGCCTACCGGAACCGTACTTTTCGTAACAACCAAGATATATTTATTCATATAGCGTCCTACCGTACGGGCAACCTCAAGCACATACTTCAAGTCTGCGCTACCATCCTCATCGGGAGGTGTACCAACCGCACAAAACAGTACCTCGACCTCATTCAAACATTCTTTTAAATCAGTCATAAAATGAAGACGACCAGCTTGGGAATTGCGTGCCACCATATCGTCTAGCCCCGGTTCATAGATAGGAACTATGCCTTTCTTTAGATTCTCAATCTTTACCTTATCCACGTCCACACAAAAGACCTCAGTCCCCATTTCCGCAAAACAAGTACCCGTTACCAGCCCGACATAGCCTGTACCTACAATCGCTATTTTCATATATATCTATTACTTATGTTTATAGTGCATTTAAAAAAGATACAAAAGTAAGACTATTTCAAGAATTATACATAACTTTGGAAGCTTTTTCAAAAACAAAAAGCAAAAGAACGATATCCTATACAATGAAACCATAGTTTAATCGTTTCTATTAACAAAAAACATCTTGTGGCAAAATAAAAAATGCACCCTTGCAGCTTTTACTTAAAAAAGTCCATCAAGATAATTAATAAAAAAGATTTTATGCAAGCGATTATATTAGCAGCAGGAATGGGTAAACGTCTAGGTGAACTTACCCGAGAGAATACAAAGTGCATGATTAAAGTACATCAACAAACTTTAATTGAGCGTATGATCAAACAGCTTGGAAACTTACAGCTGGACCGTATTATCCTTGTTATCGGATATAAAGGAGATAAAGTCAAATCACTGATAGGCAATAAAATTGGCAACATACCCATTTTATATATCGAAAATTCTATTTACGATAAAACAAATAACATATACTCTTTATACCTAGCCAAGAAGTACCTTGTTGAGGACGAGACGCTTTTGCTAGAGTCTGATCTAATATTCTCAGACATAATTCTTCAAAAATTAATTGCAGATCCGAACCCCAACCTTGCCGTAGTCGCCAAATACCAAAGTTGGATGGATGGAACAGTCGTGACATTAGATGAGGAAAACAACATCTTAAACTTTATTTCTAAGAAGGCATTCATGTTCAGCCTTAAAGATTCCTATTATAAAACTGTGAATATTTATAAATTTAGTAAGGAATTCTCAATGAACAAATACGTTCCTTTCCTTGAGGCTTATTGCAAAGCCTTAGGTAACAACGAATATTACGAACAAGTCTTGAAAGTAATCTCATTATTAAATAAACCGGATCTTAAAGCATTAAAAATAGACTCGGAAAAATGGTATGAGATCGATGATCAGCAGGACTTAAATAATGCGGAAGCATTATTCGCAGAAGAGAAGCAGGCATTGTCTCTCTATGGTAAACGGTTTGGTGGATATTGGCGTTTTCCTATGCTGCTGGATTTCTGCTATTTAGTAAATCCTTATTTTCCAAATCCTCGCTTAAAAGAGGAGATGAAAGCCAATTTTGATACGCTTTTAACAGAATATCCTTCAGGAATGCAAGTAAATGCCCAATTAGCCGCTCGATACGCAGGGATTTCCGCAGACCAGATCATTGTAGGAAATGGAGCGGCGGAACTTATCAATAGCTATATGCGAATCTTGCCTTCCTGTAAGACTGGGGTTATTTTGCCCACTTTCGAGGAATATCCCAATAGATTAAATCAAGAAGCATTGGAATACTTTATCCCAGACAATCCGGATTTCTCTTATACCGGATCTGATATCATGGCTTATTTCAAGGACAAGCCTATCAAACAGCTTTTAATAATTAACCCGGACAACCCTTCCGGAAATTTATTATCCAAAGCAGAATTGATGTCTTTGTTGGAATGGAGCAAATCAAAAGAGATCAAGTTGGTTGTTGATGAGTCTTTTCTTGATTTCGCCCAATCCGGCAATAGTATCTCTTTATTGGACGAAGACCTTCTGAACTTGAATCCACACTTAATCGTGATTAAAAGTATATCCAAATCATATGGAGTACCGGGATTGCGATTAGGATTCCTAGCGTCCGGAAATAAAGAGTTGATCCGTTTATTGAAAAAAGACATATCAATTTGGAACATAAACTCCTTCGCTGAGTTTTATATGCAAATCTTTATAAAGTATAAAGATGATTACGAAAAAGCTTGTCTCAAATTCTTGAGGGAAAGAGATCGTTTTTTCTCTAACTTGCGACAAGTTTCTTTTTTAAGGGTTATACCTTCGGCCGCCAATTATTTCTTATGCGAGGTCACTGACACATATACGGCAGAGGAACTTTGCAGCTCATTATTGTCGCAAAGTAATATCTTAATAAAGAATTGCTCGCCAAAGGCAGGATTTAATGGCAAGCAATATATTCGGCTCGCTATCCGTGACAGAGATGATAATGACAAGTTAACAGAAGCTTTATTACAATTAGGAAAGTAAGAATATGTATAATTATCGTACTATATGTATCTGCGGAGGCGGAGGTCTGGGACATACTATAGCCGCAAGTCTGAATCATAATGGCTATCAAGTAAATTTGCTGACAGGACATCCTGAGCAATGGTCTAATCATATCCATGTAACAGATTGTAACGGCACCATCATAACTGGAGAAATCGCAAAAATATCAAAGTATCCGGAAGAGGTTATACCCTTTTCTGATATTATATTATTATGTGTGCCCGGTTATCTCATCCAAAAAACTCTGCATGCAATCGCCCCATATGTTAATAACAATATTGAGATCGGTACAGTCATTAGCAGTGGTGGTTTTTTCTGGATGGCTCGTCATGAGCTGGGTAAGGAACATCGGTTGTTTGGATTCCAACGGGTACCTTATATCAGCAGAGTGAAAGAATATGGCAAAAGTGCCGAGCTAAAAGGATATAAATCAAAACTCAAGATCGGAGGCAACAAAGATAGTGACTTGGAAGGACTCGCCGCTTTCTTCACAAAAGCGTTAAGCACACCCACTGTTACCTTAGGGCATTATCTAGAAGCAACATTGACAAATAGCAACCCTATTTTGCACCCGTCTCGTATCTATGGTATGCTATCATCTATCCAAGCAGATATATACGAGAAAGAGTTTCTTTTTTATGAGGAATGGGATAATACAAGCTCCGAAGTGCTAATCCAATGCGATCAAGAGTTTCAAAATATATTATCCCGATTAGCCATTCAGCAAGAGGAGATTCCTTCACTACTTCAGTATTACGAGTCAACAGACGCAGTTTCCTTGACAAGAAAGATTCGCTCAATTGAGGCTTTTAAAGGGATAAAAATGACAATGGTAGCTCACGGAAATAAATTCAAGGTAGATTATACAAACCGATATTTTACGGAAGATGTCCCATACGGCTTATTAATCATTAAATCTTTAGGGCTTCTTCTTGAAGAAGAAACTCCCATGATAGACAGAGTTATTCTCTGGATGCAAAAAAAGATGGGAAAATGCTATTTAGCAAACGATAATAAACTAACAGGAAAAGATATCCGAGAATCAGGTATCGTTCAGAATTTTGGTATAAATACGATCGAAGATCTATATAATCTCTAAATACAACGACAAATGAGAATCAAGAGTAAGCTGAAAAGCCCTATGGCTATAAATTTTATCTCCTTGGCATTGCTCCAAGGAGTTAATTATTTATTACCTCTATTATCCTTTCCATTTCTATTTAGAGTATTAGGTGTCGAGAGGTGGGGACTAGTTACTTTCGGTTACTCTCTGATGCAGTATTTCGTGATGTTTACAGATTTTGGTTTTAATCTCTCTGCCACGAAATACATATCCGAACATAGGAATGATTTACAGAAAATCAATTCCTACTTGAATAGTGCCATGATAGGTCGCTTTATCCTATGTGGTATCAGCTTAGCCATACTATTGGCTTTGATTTCTTATTTTGACAAATTCAGCACAGAGTCCATCTTTTACTTGCTGTATTTCGGCATAATCTTAGGAAATGTGATGTTTCCGATGTGGTTTTTTCAAGGGATGGAGAACATGAAATACATTACGGTTTTTAATATAGTAGCGAAATCATTAAGCTTCATTCCCTTCTTTATTTTCATACGAAAACCAGAAGATTATATATATGTACCCATCTTTTATAGCATTGGTTTTGTTCTCGCAGGAATCGTCAGCCTATTCATCGTCTATTTCAAGATGGGGATGAAATGGTACTTCACCTCGATCAGTCAGATAAGCAGTTCCTTAAAAGACAGCTCAGCCTATTTTTTAGCCAGAGCTTCCACTTCCTTATTCACGACAAGCAATTCTTTTCTATTAGGACTTGTTTGTGGGAATACGATGGTCGGATATTATTCGGCAGCCGAGAAACTATATCAAGCTTACAATCAATTATTATCTCCATTCACAGGGGTTTTATTCCCTCATATAGCGAAAAGTCGGGATGTATTGTTCTTCAAGAAGATATTCTATAGGATCACGTTCACCAACCTATTTTGTGTGGCAGCCGCACTCCTATTAGCATCCTATGTGCTGGATATCGTTTATGGGACAGCGGATCCTAATATACTGGAAGTATTCCGTATACTCGTAACCGCTTGCTTTGTAACCATCCCATCCATGTTGTTAGGCTATCCATTCCTTGCGGCCATGGGGCACCCTCTATATACGAACTATACTGTCATGACAACCTCAGTTGTACACATCACAGGATTAGTGGTTCTATACATTTACGGAGCCATTTCTCCCATTACAGTAGCCATGATGGTAGTCATGTCAGAGACGCTTCTTATCCTTTTCCGCATCTGGGGGGTACGCAGATTCCGGCTATTCCAAATATAAAAAGTATCTTAGGCTCATTGGTAAAGTATCTTAGGTTCATTGGCGAAGTATCTTAACTTTGCCGGTCAATAAGCCTAAGATACCTTTTTCGTAAGCAACATCCAATAAAATCTACTCAATAAGAGGAGCTGAAATGAAAAGCAGGTCCATTCAAAAAACGCATGGAATATTTCTTCATATTATATTTCTATTTTTGTTATTTATTGTACTTGCTAGTTGCCCCTGCCAACTCTACCTATATAACCAAAGACTTAAATCTTTACTAAAAAAAGTGCGAGGCATAGATGTGAAGAAAATAATGCCTATTTTTGCAAAGTTATATATTAAGTATATAGTGAGTACAAATTGACATTAGGTAAACATTCAACATGATACAAGAATTTATCGACCGACATTTCTATCATCTTTTTCTCATTACTCTTTTTTTTGGTGTCGTATTATATGGGCTAATCGGTTTTCAGTCGATTGACGAATTATGTGGAGCCTTGTTATTTCTCATGTTCCTATTTCATATGTTCAATACCAAGGACTGGGAGATCAATAAGTTTTTCATGATTGTCCTATCCGTATTTCTATTCTATTTATGTTATTCATTTTACATTCATAGTAATAGTACCAAAGGTATTCTAATGGATTTCATTATCCAGCTAAAGCCTTACTTGGCATTCTTCTGCGTATATCAACTCATGCCCACATTTAGTGAAAAGCAGAAGACTATATTACGCCAAAGTAGTGTTTTATGTTGGGGATTGCTAATTCCCATTGGTATAGCAGGCATGGTTAATCCTAAAATCTTCACGGTTACTATGGCACATGCATCCAACTATGCGGCAGCTATTACAGCGCTAGCTTTAGTATTCTTTTATACAAGCGAAAACTCACGGAAAAACAGAATACTTTTTATTATTATGTTAGCGATCGGATTGGCATCCGGCAGATCAAAATTTTATGGTTTCTTTATCTTGGCTGCTTTTATCGTACTCTATTTCAACCATACGGACCGTATCAAAGTCAATCTGAAAAATATCATCTTGTTTCTTTGTATCACTGTTTTCATCGCATTCGTAGCCAAAGAAAAAATCGAACTCTATTTTTTGCAAGGTATATCAGAAGGTGCGGAGAAAGATTATGTAGCTCGTTTCGCTTTATACGCAACATCTTTCTTAATATTTATAGATTACTTTCCTTTTGGCTGCGGATTAGGAAGCTTCGCAACATTCGCATCCGGGGCCTATTACTCACCTATCTACAAGAAGTATGAGATAGACGGAGTATGGGGTATCAGTAAGAGTTATCATAGTTTCATCTCGGACACTTACTATCCCTCATTAGCTCAATTCGGTGTCCTAGGAGTTATTCTATTCATATTATTTTGGATATATCTGCTTAAAAAGGCGCTTCATTACCTCAAAGTTACTTCTGATATGCAACTTACTAACATTGCCATGATCTTGATAGCTTTTTTTGCTGTAGAAAATATCGCAGACGCAACATTTACCAGCAATAGAGGTCTTTATTTCATGATGTTTATGGGTATCATCTATGCAAATATGAAACAGCGAATTAGAGCACATGATATAGCCGAGATAGATGATGAAATTAAAGAAACAAAAGAATAATATATATGACAGACTTCCAATCTATATTTCCTGACATCCGAGAAACAGGAGAAACCCCTTTAAGACAAGCGCAACTTGTAATGTTACGTATGCTAAAAATTATAGACTACATTTGCCGGAAACATGACCTACGTTATTGGTTATGCTCCGGTACCCTTCTAGGTGCAGTACGTCATCAAGGGTTCATTCCTTGGGATGATGATCTTGATATTTGTATGTTACGCGAGGATTACAACCGATTTATACAAATCGCCCCTTTAGAATTTCCGACAGACATATTCCTACAGACACAAGAGACCGATCCCTCTTACGATTATCTACCACTACCGTGTAAAGTCAGAGATAAAAACAGCCTAATTATATCTGAAGGTATGGAAAATCAAAAGTATCAGCAAGGTCTTTTTATTGATATTTTCCCGACAGATCGTTATCACACAGGAGGATTATCTTTCGCCATGGAGAAATGTATGAAGAGCTATTTCAGATTTATCACTAAATGCCTAGACGCAAAGCTGGGGAAAGATCGCTCTTTAAAGAATAAACTAATATCCTCGTTTGAACCCATTTTCAAATATTTGACTATCATCTATAAGAAAATGATACAAAAACATATTAATAAGAATTTACAACTTTCTAATGACGAGTGTCTTATCGGTCATGGAATGGATACACCTTGGAGGAGATACTTTAAGTATGATGAAATATTTCCTTTAGAGGATATGAAATTCGAAGATGCTATCGTTAAAGTTCCACACAATGCGAATGCTTACTTAACTCAATTGTATGGAGAAAACTATATGACTCCTCCTCCAATGAAAGATCGGATACAGAAACATGCGCTCCGCTTAGAGCCTATATTAAAAAAAAAGAAAGAAATCTTATGATTTCTTTCTTCCCCTTTTCATATACACTTTAAATATATCGTATAAGAAAACGCAGTTATATACGAGATATCTTTTCCACATACGCCTAGGTTCGCTAATCAAGCGTCCAAACCATTCCAAGTTCCAGTCGATCATCCACTGAGGTGGCCTACTCTTTGTTCCAGAGTAAAAATCAAAAACCGCTCCAATTCCACAAATAACAGAGGTATCGATAAACTTATGATTCTGAAAGATCCAAGACTCTTGCTTTGGAGCTGTCATGCCAACAAAAACAACATCAGGCTCAAATCGTTGGATTGCCTCTATCATTAACCGATTATCCTCTTCCAAGAATTGAGCTTTATAAGGCGGGCTATACATTCCTACCTTTATGGAAGGATACTCTTTGCTTAAACGTAACTTTATTTTTTCTAATGTCTTATCAGAAGCCCCTAGATAAAAACAAGATCCCTGTTTTTTCTCTAAAAGTTCTAACAGCATACGATGCAGATCCGCACCTGCTATCTTTTTTATCTTTATCCCTGTTAGCAAACGAGTAGCCCACACGACTCCCACTCCATCCGGCAATAGGACATCACTCGTTTGTAAAGCCTTCTTAAAAACAAAATCAGAGTTAGTCATGACCCAAGAATAAGCATTAATCGTATTTATTACACAACGCCGTTCCGGAAGCTTATCCAACTGAAAACAGGAAGCTATCTCAAAATCGCCAACTAATATTTTTTTATCCACCATACTTTTTTAACACTTGACTATATATAGATAATACTTGCTTTGCTTTATAATCCCATGATAGTTTTTGAATCTCATTCATACAATTTGCTGATAGTTCCCGCAACATACCCCGGTTCTTTGACAACTCTCTTATCACGGAGGCAAAAGCACGAGCAGAAGCATGAGGATCGGACAACTTTATCTTACGCCCTATTTTTTCATTCACAACCGCTCCGAAGCCACAAGTATCAAAGCAAATCACAGGCAAATTACATTGTAAAGCTTCTAAAACAACCGTGGAAGTAGCTTCCGATACGCTGGTAAAAAAGAAGATATGCGCATCTTGCATTAATTTAAAAACATCTTCATGAGGGACTTTCCCATACCACTCACATTTATCATCAACAGACAATGAAGACGCTAAATTTTTATAATAAGCAGTCTCTTCAACACTCCCTTCCCCTACGATATGCAAACGAACATCAAGATCCCTTAAATTCGCAATCGTCTCCAAGGCTATATTCAATTGTTTAGCATAGAAAAAACGTCCCACCCAAAGCAAGTCCAACCGACCTTTCGAGGAGTAGCGATCCACATTCAAGTTATATTCACCAAGTGCACAACCCGTCTCGCTGATCAGGAAAGAATCTCGCTGATAATAACCTTGAAAGACTTTTTGCGTCTCCGGGGTAGCAGCCAATAATGCATCCGCCCTCCGTACCGCATTTCTCACTCTCGGATAATATCGCATTTGCAACTTATTCAGCACATTCTTCAATCTCAGTCTAAAAGCATATTTAAAGCCAGCGCCCGCCAAATAACATTCAGGAAAAAGATTCATTCCACCAACAGGCCCCCAAACAAAAGGTAAACCCTCTATTCTCCACAAATAACCGGGCTCTCTAAAACCTATCATATTCAATTGGTGAACAAGATCAATCGGATATTGCCGCATAATCTGATGCGCTTGCTCCAACGCTCTCTCCTGCCATTTTCGATAATAATAATAAAAACGCCAATCACCTTGATTCCAACAAATCTCACGGACCCAAGGCTCTACCGGCAGATAAAAAAAGTGAATAGTATCCTTTTGGGGTAAACTACTCAAGGCCTCTTCTATTTTATCTCGCCACTCACCTTCTGTTATGATGTATAGTTCGCAATACTTGGATAATGCTAAAATCCAATTCCAACCCATACCGGGTTCAGAGCCCCAATGCGGACTACACGCATATGCATTTACTAAGACAGATATCATTTATTCCCCTAATAATTCTTTATAGACCTCGCCTAGTTGATTATTTATAAAATCTAAATTAAACACCGATTCAGACAATTTATGCGATTCCTCAGCTATATGGTTTCGCAAATTCTCATCTTTGACCAATGCCTCTAGCTGGATTTGCAATTTCTTTATATCCCCCGGATCAAATAATAAAATATTCTCACCATCTTTCGCAACATCCATAATACCACCAACAGGAGTACAAACGACAGGAAGAGCAAAAGCCCAAGCATCCAATACCGACATTGGAAAACCTTCCGCATAACTCGGTAGACAAAAAATGGAGGCCTCACCAAACAGCCGGTCTTTCTCTTTTCCGGATACCCAACCACAAAATTCCACATTAGAAGAAATCCCTAAAGACTCTGCCAACATTTTTCCTTCCTCAATCTCTCCATTTCCTGCTAACATCAATTTCCATTCCGGATACTGGGTGACCAAACCGGAAAACGCTTTTATCAAATCGTTATATCCTTTCCTTTTATCAATAGTACCAGCAAACAAGATATATTTTTTTCTCTCATAATTCGTTCCTACGAGAGGCAAAGATATGATTGGATTATACAATATACGTACATTATATTTAACATCCAAGGCTTCCTCTACATACTTTTTCCATTGTGAGGATAACACGAAAACGACATCACTCGCAAGAAACGCTGTCCGATAAAGGATGCGATTTCGTTTCTCATAAATGATAGAGGGGGTGGAACAATGCAAATGAGTTATAACTTTCTTCCTTAGGAGTTTTGCTGGATACAAATAAAACGATTTTCGAAATACAGATGTATGCGTCGATACATGGATATGAACTAAATCATAAAATGGCAAAAGAAGCAGATATTGAATTAACGAAGTTATAAAATAATAGATTTTCATTATATTACTTCTATCAATATATGCTCCAATCCATCTCGTATGATATTTACGCCATTGCTTACCCTTTTCATGAGCACTAACAACAGCGGTGATCCCTCCCCTCGTACCTCGAGATGTCGCAACCACTAAAACTCTCTTCGAACTCATTCTTTCCTTATTGTATTTATTTGCTCAATAGTCAATCGCTCATGCGGTTCATATAAGATCTCCTCATGTTTCTTTATATCATCGGTAGGAAAACGATATTTCAAGACTTTAGCAGGAACTCCACCAACAATCGCATATGGAGGCACATCATGTATGACCAGAGAAGACGCAGCAACCACGGCCCCACGTCCCACCGTCACACCTTTCAATATCGTTACATTCGCCGCGATCCATACATCATCTTCTATATGCACATCCAAGTCGTCTCCTGGCTTCTTTACTTTTATGTCATACATAAAAGATCCAACATCCGACATTCGATGATCTCCTCCTATGATAGTCACTCCCGGGCCGAATAAAACTTTATTCTTTATATATATACGGCTTTCTGTCGCCACAAATAAAGCACGAGGGCCGATATACACATTATTACCAATGGAGATATTCCGATATGTAAAATCAGATGTGATCGCAGAAAAACGAACATTGTGACCACAAGATATCATCCAATTCTTATATATCCCCGAAAGCAAGCGATTAGCCCCTCCCTTGACACATAAAATAGCATAATAGCACAATATAGCAAAAATCCTCATTATTTCTCCTATTTCATACTTCTATACAAATCATACAAAGACAAAAATTGTTCTTTTACAAACAAATAAGCCACAGGTAACACAAGTGTCAATAGCAACATACCAATAGCAGCGTACAATTTACGAGGTCCAACCGGCTTACTTTTTACATAGGCAGCATCCACAATCCTTGCCTTATCTCTAGCTTGACCCAAAATGAGAGCTGCCTCCTCCCTTTTTTGCAATAATATCAAATAGACTCCTTGAATGATCTCTTGCTGACGTTTCATTTCTACATATTGACGTTCCGCAACGGGATAACTATTCATCTTCTCATAAATCTGCTTCTCTTTCTCTTTCACGTCGCGTACAGATATTTGAAGTCCTTTCCGTGCATTACCAATAGTCTCCACAACACTCTTACGTAGCTTATCCGCTTGCTCCGTAAGTGTCCCGACCAATGGATTATTTATACTTGAGTTCTGAATAACACGTGCACGCTCTAATAAAATCTCATTATAGGAAGTCAAAGGACCACCTTTCTCTCCTTCTTGGGCTGACAATAAAACTGGCACCAAATTATATTTATTCGACGGATCTTTCACAAATGCATCCATCATATCAATGATATTAGCTTGAGCTTCTAATTCTATTAATTTCGTCTGGAGCTCTTTCATCTGCTCAACATAGAATTGGACATCATGCTCAATATCCATTAGTTTATTCTTGCTTTTATATTCCTCGATTTTATTCTCAACATCAGCTAATTCCGCAACAATATTTTGGATGCGACCATCTAGGAATGTAATCGTCTTTGTGGCCTCAGTCTTTTTATACGTATCAGATTGGGTATTATAAAGAGCAATCAACGTATTCAACATATCTGTTCCACGCTTTTTCTCATATTCTGTACAGGATAACTCAATGATATTTGAAGACTTTGAACTTTCCTCTATAGAAAATTCCTTTTCCAAATCTTCCGCAACCCAACCAGCCGGACGATATGTTATATTCAACTTTGCGGAAGAAATTTGTTCTTGTCCAGGCGCAAAAGCCAAAACAAAAACTCCCATAGGCAACTCTATAGATGCCGGTAAAGAGGAGAAACTAAACTTTTTCTTTTCCATACTCCCTGATTCCACTGTCACATCGATTTTTCCTGACTTCATGGCAACAAAGAACTCAACTTCTTCTTCCAAGCGAGTATTTGTCAAAGAATCGGTCGTCATCTTGAAAGGAGTCTCCTCATAAAGACGGTATCCCCACGCATAAGGTCTTGAATATTCAACATTTACACCTAACTCTAGAACCATATCCCGCAAAAGCTTATTGGATGTCAAGGTCATCAATTCATCTTCAATATTTATCATTCCGCCAGAATTCCCCCCCAGCCCAAAAGATTTCATCAACCCGGCAGCCTCTCCTAATCCAAAGCTACTCCCTCCAAGGTCTTTATCCTCTTGAATCTGGATACGAGCCATCATCTCATAAGTACGAGGGTAATAAATCAGATATAAAACCGCAGGGATTATAGAAAACAGGAATACCCCTAAAAATAATTTCCAGTGCAACAGATATCTTACGATAATACTTTTAAGTCCGATTGTTTCGTTGTCTTTCACTTCCATCATCTAATTATTATTTAGTAATAGCCAATATAACAGTCGTTATCACAGATACAGCGCTCAAAATTGAGGAGAACACGGTTATACTATATTGTTGGGCTTGACTGTAACGGGCGTTTCTCTTCTTCGCGTTATTCGGTTCCACATAAACAACATCATTTTGTTGAAGATAATAATAGGGGGAAGTAAATATATCCGGCTCGGTAATATCCAAACGAGCAAACTCCTTCTCTCCATTATTATCTCGTATAACCAAGATGTTCTTACGGTTTGCGTTAATTGTCAAATCACCGACTTGACCGATAGCATCTAAAATTGAAAGACGATCATTTTTCACGGAAATCGCACCCGGCCGAGCGACCTCACCCATCATCGTGACCTTATAATTAACAATCTGTACATTAACCAATGCATCTTTCACATAAGGGGAGATCATTTCTTGCATTTTATCACTTAACTGTTGCTTGGTCAATCCCGCCACATGGATCTTTCCCAAAACAGGGAAATTTATGTCACCTTCCTGATCAACCAAATACGTTCTTAATTGACCAGAAGAAACCGTCGTAGTCTCACCTTGAGTCGCATAGGCATATACAGGGGGATTAAAGGGAGTAACGACTGTCGGATCCCATGCCGTAACGGTTATCGTAAGTAAGTCATCAGGGCAAATCTTCGAGGTATAAGCTTGATTCATCTTACTCACTTGTTCGGGGGTCAAGGCATCCACTCCCTGGAAATAAACCACATCTTTAGGAACAGAACAAGCCCCTAACAATAAGACAAACAATGCCACTACTGATACTAATTTCACTCTCATAATCTTTGTTTTCTTCAAATAAGGTGCAAATATACGTTTTTTAGTTTGAACATGAGGCCTCAAAAGGACCACAAGTATAAAGATACTTCTATAACGATGCAATTGTCTAGATATTGCTGCATGCTAAATCAAAATTATAGTTGTTTTTACCGCTTTTTCATGATTATTGCGTAAGTTTGTGACAAAACAAAAACATATGGTTGAGATAGGAAAATACAACACGCTGAAAATAGTGAAAGACCTTGACTTCGGGGTTTATCTGGATGGAGGTAACGGGGTGGAGATCTTGTTGCCGACTCGTTACGTACCTAAAAACGTGAAACCCGGGGATGAGGTCGAGGTGTTTATTTATCATGATAATGAAGGGAGGTTGATCGCTACTACCGCACGTCCTCTGGCAACGGTCGGGGAGTTCCAGTTCATGGAGGTAAAAGACGTGAATAATGCCGGCGCATTTCTGGAATGGGGTATCATGAAAGATTTGCTCGTTCCTTTCAAGGAGCAGAAAATGCCGATGAGAGAGGGAAAATGGTACTTAGTCTACGTCCGGTTGGATCATGTGACAGGACGTATCATGGCATCCGCACGTATCGAGAAGTTCTTGAACAATACCCCTATCGATTACGAGCAGAATCAAGAGGTTCAGTTATTGGTAGCCGATGAGACGGATCTTGGCTATAAGGTGATCATCAATAACCAGCATTGGGGATTGATCTATTATAATGAGGTATTCCAGCGTCTTGAGAAAGGTGAGCATCTGAAAGGCTATATAAAAGAGGTGCGTGAGGATGATAAGATAGACGTAAGCCTAACGCCGCAAGGCTACCAAAAGGTAGAGGGGATCGCCGGCGTCATTCTGGAAGCGATGAAAACACAAGGGGGATACATCCCGGTACACGACAAGAGCGATCCGGACGTGATCTATTCCTTATTCCGCTGTAGCAAGAAAGCTTTCAAACAAGCGATCGGGGCACTCTATAAGCAACATCTTATCACGCTGGAAGATGGCGGGATACGGCTCGTGAACGAGAAGTGACCCATTTATATAAAAAAAGTCAATGGAATCCGTTACAGAATCCATTGACTTTTCTTTATAAATCCATTGAGTTAGCGAACGGATTCCATTGACTTTCTAATCCAGCTTCAATACGGCCAAGAACGCTTTTTGCGGAACTTCTACCGTACCGATCTGCTTCATTCGTTTCTTTCCCTCTTTCTGTTTTTCCAGCAATTTACGCTTACGGGAGATATCGCCTCCATAACATTTCGCCGTCACGTCTTTACGGACAGCCTTAATTGTCTCACGAGCGATAATCTTAGCGCCTATCGCCGCTTGGATAGCGATATCGAATTGCTGGCGGGGGATCAACTCTTTCAGTTTCTCGCACATACGACGTCCGAAAGTAACGCTATTATCCACGTGCGTCAATGTAGACAAAGCGTCTACCGGCTCACCGTTCAACAGGATATCTAATTTAGCCAACTTACTGGGACGGAAATCATGTAAATGGTAATCGAAAGAAGCGTACCCTTTTGAAATACTCTTCAACTTATCATAAAAGTCGATTACGATCTCGCCCAACGGCAAGTCATAATGAATCTCGACACGATCACCTGAAATATATTCTTGCTTAAGCAGGACGCCACGCTTACCCAGACAGAGTGTCATGATCGGGCCGATATAGGTAGTGTTCGTGATCACGGAAGCACGGATAAACGGCTCGTCGATATGATCAATCAAGGTCGGGTCCGGCAAGCCTCCCGGATTATGTACCTCGATCTCCTCCCCTTTCTTTGTATGCACGATATAAGAAACGTTCGGTACAGTGGTTATCACATCCATATTGAACTCACGATCCAAACGCTCCTGAACAATCTCCATATGCAACAAGCCCAAGAAACCGCAACGGAACCCAAAACCCAACGCGGCGGAACTCTCCGGCTGGAAAGTCAAGGAAGCGTCGTTCAACTGTAATTTCTCCAATGACGCACGAAGGTTCTCGAAATCCTCGCTATCGATTGGATAGACACCGGCGAAGACCATCGGCTTCACCTCCTCAAAACCGGCGATCGCGTCTTTAGCCGGGCGAGACACATGAGTGATCGTATCACCGACACGCACCTCCCGGGACGTCTTGATACCGGAAATGATATATCCTACGTCTCCCGTCCGGATCTCCTCACGGGGGCACATATCTAATTTCAATATACCTACCTCGTCGGCGTCATACTCTTTTCCTGTAGCGATAAACTTCACATGGTCACCTTTACGGATCACGCCGTTTACCACCTTGAAGTAAGCGATAATACCACGGAACGGATTAAAAACGGAGTCAAAAATCAGACACTGCAACGGGGCCTCCGGGTCACCTTTCGGAGCCGGGACCTTCTCCACGATCGTATTCAAGATCTCAGTCACTCCCTCACCTGTCTTTCCGCTCGCCCGTAAGATATCCTCACGAGGGCAGCCCAACAGTTCCACGATCTGGTCCTCTACCTCCTCCGGCATGGCGCTAGGCAGGTCGATCTTGTTCATCACCGGAATAATCTCTAAGTCATTCTCTATCGCCATATACAGGTTAGAGATGGTTTGCGCCTGAATACCTTGGGCCGCGTCCACGATCAGCAACGCACCCTCGCAGGCGGCGATAGAACGGGAAACCTCATACGAGAAGTCCACGTGTCCCGGAGTATCGATCAGGTTCAGTATATATTCTTCACCCTTATAATTATACTTCATCTGGATCGCATGGCTCTTGATCGTAATACCACGCTCACGCTCTAAATCCATGTCGTCAAGGACTTGAGCTTGCATGTCTTTACCTTCTACTGTCTTGGTATACTCAAGCAAACGGTCTGCCAAGGTACTTTTCCCATGGTCAATATGAGCAATAATACAGAAATTGCGGATATTCTTCATCTGCTAAATTTATTTTTAGGTACGCGAAGATAGGAAATTTAGCCTAAATACTATACTTTTGGCATACCATTTGTTGTTAATAGTATATGACAATACAAGAAATAAATAAAGCATACAACCGAATTATCGGTTCATTAGACGAAAAGGAGCTAAAGAATGCGTTCGATTTTCTCCAAGGTTTAATAGCGGGAATACGTGAGTACTCATTCCAAGACAGGTTGAACGAGCTACAAGATACTTATAAATATATGTTGCGATACCGGATCGAGGGGGCTAAAGATCCGATGCAAGACCAGATATACAACAACTTGATCGCATCCAGCTATGAGTTCGCGGATATAGTGAAGCACAAGGCCTTATCGGTAGATTCGCCTCTCTCCTATTATAGCCGTAGGCGAATGATGCAAAAGGAGCTTACCAACTATGACCAGCTCCACAAGGTCTTGAGAAACGCCTCTCTGGTGAAGATAGAGACTCCGACCGGAACCATCACGGAGCAGCAGCAAATCGAATCTGCCACGATCCTATTATTCAATAAGATCTGGACCTCGAATCCTCTCAATAAGGAAGAAATAGCCTCCATCAGGAACCTATTGAATGACCAAGAGTTGCCTTTTATCATCGGTAGCCAAATCGTATCGGCATTAATGTTGGGATTGCAAGCCGCTTTCGATAAGGAGAAACTGCTATTATTATTCGATGCGGCCAATATCCAAGAAGACGAGATTCGTTACCGCGCGTTGATCGGGATTCTCCTGACGCTCTATACCTATAGGAAACGTACGGCGCTATATCCGCAGATAGCGGATCGACTAGCGGCTTTATCCGAGGGATTTCCTAATTTCACGAAAGCGATCCGAACGATTACCCTTCGTTTTATCCTAGCCCGTGAGACAGAGAAGATCACCCGTAAGCTACAAGACGAGATCATTCCGGAGATGATCAAGCTAGGCCCTAAAATCAGTCAAAAGATAAACTTAAAGGATATCAATCCGGAACTTCTCGGAAACGAGATGAATCCGGAGTGGCAGAATATGTTATCGAACAGTTCCTTAGGGAAGAAAATGGAGGAGTTCAGCGAACTGCAACAAGAAGGCGCGGACGTAATGCACTCTACTTTCGTGCATCTAAAGCATTTCCCCTTTTTCCGGGAACTGGGTAACTGGTTCATGCCATTCACGACCGAGCATTCCGCTTTTGGCAATCAGTTGAGCAAGAATCAAACGGAAAAGGATATGCTAGATTCCATGACTCTTGCGGCATTCATGTGTAATTCCGATAAATATTCCTTATATTTCAGTATGATGCAATTGCCGGATCAAGCCCGTCAAATGATGATGGGACAATTTGGTAGCCAAGCCTCCGAGATGATTCAGCAAACAAAGGAGGAATTGATCAGTAAACGGGGAAAACTGGAAATCATATCCGGACAGTACATACAGGACTTGTATCGTTTCTTCAAACTTTATCCGGGACATCTGGATTTTGATGACATATTTACATCTGCGCTAGACTTTCATAACCTGCCAATTTTGCAGCCTTACGTCAGTGATGAGGAAAGTTTGACAACTATAGCGGAGTATTACCTCCGGAAGAATTACTTCCTCGACGCGCTCACGATCTACAATCGCTTATCCGATGCAAATCAAGAAAGTGATATCTTATTCCAGAAAATCGGTTACTGCAAACAAATGAATGGCGATATACAAGGCGCTTTGGAGGCTTATTTACATGCGGATCTTATCAATCCGGACAGTAAATGGGTTATTCGCCGGATCGCCGGTTGTTACCGTACCTTAAAGCAACCGGAAGAAGCGTTGAAATACTATCATCGTTACGAGGCTTTCAATCCGGATGATTTATCGATCCAAATATGTATCGGCCACTGCCATCTTGAACTCAAGAATTATAATGAGGCGCTGAAATATTATTTCAAGGTAGATTATCTGGACAATAAAAGTACGAAGGCTTGGCGTCCAATAGCTTGGTGTTCTTTCTTGACCGGTAAATACGATCAGGCCCGTAATTATTACAAAAAGATCATGGATAATCAACCCAACACCCAAGATTTCTTGAATGCGGGACATACGGAATGGGCATTACAGAATATCAAGGGAGCGCTTGCTTTTTATAAAAAAGCCGTGGAGAAAGAGTCCGGTGATTTCTCGAAGTTCCAAGAGCAGTTCAATCAAGATATTCCCGATCTTCTTGTAGCGGGAATCGAGGAGGCGGAAGTGCCGTTGATGATGGATCAACTCCGGTATTCCTTGAGCGATATATTCTAACTAGTCATCCAACAATTTGAGAAGACAAAAAGAAATATCGTATGAAAGAGATGATATTAGAGACAAAGCGACTCCTATTAAGGGAATTAAAACAAGATGATTTTAATAATATCTGTAAGCTTTTACAAGATCCGATTGTAATGTACGCTTACGAGGGAGCGTTCAGTAAAAAAGAGGTACAAGAATGGCTTGATAAGCAATTAAGGAGGTATCAAAACGATGGTTTTGGTTTATGGGGGATGATAGAGAAAGACAGCGGAGAGCTTATCGGTCAATGTGGTCTCACCTATCAAGAATTCAATGGTCAACAGGTTCCGGAGATCGGTTATTTGCTTAGGGCGGAATACTGGCATAAAGGTTATGCTACCGAAGCCGCCATAGCTTGTAAGGAATACGCCTTCAATATCCTTAACTTCGACAAAGTATACTCCATCATACGGGACACAAATATCCCCTCTCAAAAAGTAGCACTAAGAAACGATATGAGGGAAATCGCAAATTTCATAAAACATTATCGCAATATCGATATGCTTCATTTAGTATTCTGCGTGAATAAGTTATAGTTATCAAGCGGAAAGACTGGGATTCGAACCCAGGGAGCGGTTACCCGCTCACCGCATTTCGAGTGCGGATAATACAATTTGATTATCAATTTGTTACAACAGATACTGTAAATACATAGTAAAAACGACATTTATAGTCGTCTTTTTTGATGCAGGTCTATCATCCAGTTAGCCCATTCGTCCGTCCCATACCTCGGAATCTCGAACCACTCCTTTTCGCTCAAATGAGGCAAGAGTTGCATGATCCGCTCCAGCTCACTCCGGAACCTGAAAACATCCTCTTCCGTTAGCCTTACCGAATAATGCCTCTTGCATTCCTTTAATCCAGGAAAAACTTGAAGCAAACTCATGATCTCGGTAAAAACGGGAGACTTGCCTTTGTCTATCCTTAACGTGATTCCGGACATTCCTTCTCCCTCATCTCTAGTTGGTATGACAGTAGAGCATTTTCCTGCTCCAAGGCATTACACCGGCTAATAGCATCTTTGAGCTGTTTCCGGAGTGAGGCTATTATTTTGTCTTTATCGTCCATATGATTTATATTTTAGAATAAAACGTTATGATCTATCAACATCTTGAAATTATCTCGTCTCTAGAGAAAGAAGGCGATGAGTATTATCTTGTCAGAACTATAAAAAGTCAAGAAGAAATCGTATACCATAGCCGCATAAACGCAGAATCAAAAGCAGCTAATGAGAATCCAATTACTGATCTTGAAAATTTCATATCCCGGGATTTAACCTTTAAAAAGACCAAGAGCTGTTGCAATCGATGCCGCAATTCCTGTTATATTAGCGATTCTATCTGTCAATCCAGGATTAATCTCTTTGGCAAGTTTCGTCAACTCATAATCAAGTTTCTGAAGATTTGCCCTTAATAACTCCTCTTGTACCACAAAGCCTCCATGATTAAAAAAGTCATATATGTTAGCACTGATGGAAATAAGAAATGACGTACCATGCCTTTCAGCTTTTCTTAAAAGCCCCATTTCCTCAAATTGTAAAAGGATCAACTCAAACTGCCGTTTTGATATTTCTTTATTAGGAAAGACCTCTTCAGGCTTCATCAAGAAGATTTCCTCCGCATGAGAAACAATAGCTACTAATACTTTATCCTTTATTGCCGGGGTTATCATGATCCATCTTTTTCTTTGCGATTAACGATATATTATCATAATCATTCCACAAACACGAAACTACATAAGTATAATTATCATATTCAAATGTCCATACTATTACAGGAACTGCACTAAATTTGAAATAAATAGACTCTTTTGTATATCTTTCTGACTCTAAAAAACCTTTTCCTTTTATCGTTGTGTTAATTAATTTGCGACTTAATAATTGTTTTTCATCAATAGTATTATTATACACTTCAAACGAAATTACAAAAATATCAGAACTGGATCGATTGTAGATCAGAGCCTCAATTTCAGAATTAGAATACACTCTTGTACCAGAATAAATTGTATTTTCATATCCAGAAGACAGATTTATAATTTGATTTAATTCCATTGATTTAGTCTTTGTTATTTGTTTATCTACTTGCTCTATTTTCCCATCTAACTCCTCCATCCGTTTCTTTACAATAACTACATCATCTTTTATCCCCATCCAATTAAAAATTTGCCATCCAATAAGAATCGTTACCAAAAGAGATAATATCGCAACTATCCAACCATAAAAACCATTTGGATCAAATTCCGTAGTACCAATTCTAGCTGTAGAAATAGCTATAGCCGCTATAGATAGCGGTATAGAAACTATACCACATATTGTACAAACCCAGAAGACAAATTTGTATCGATACATCTCCTCGCAATTATTTGTTCAATATTTGTACAATACGTTCTTTCAAATTCAACTTAATTACATCCTCGGTATTAAGCTCCACTTCAACTAATACTTTTGCCTTTTTAGGAACAAAATCAAAATTTGCCTTATCACAATCTGTCTGATCTTGTTTTAGTGAATACAATTTGGCAAAGTCATAATCCAATGCCTCTGAAACATTATACAAAGTGTTTGTATCAATACTCGATCGACCTAAAAGATAATCCACACTCTGAGGCTTAACATCCAATCTTCTAGCAAGTTCTGCTTTTGTGATGTTTTGAGTTTTCATCACATCTGTAATGATCTCACCTATATGTATATCTAAATTCTTCATATATACTAAGTTACATATTCTAATTTTGCAAACAGGGATCTTGTTATCAAAATTTATATGATATACACCTAATATTTTATCATAATTTCTTTGTTATATCAAAATATATCTGTTTATTTGCACCTGTAATAATTAATAGTAGTTGCAAAAATATAAAGTACAACACATATATAATAATGTAAGGAGGCAAAAATGGAAAAATTAAACCTACAAGGTCATGAGACTGGCGCTCGTTCGTTCAGAGAGATCTACTTCTCCATGGACAACACGCCGCCTAAGAAGGCTTTCATCCAAAAGATAGCCACCATTACCAAACGATCTGAATCGGCCGTCAGATGTTGGGTAGCGGGAGTCTACCAACCGGACGCATTAGCCCAAGAAGTGATAGAAAGAGAACTTGGCATTCCTGCCAGTGAGTTATTCCCAAAGGAGGATAAGGTATGCGCGCAATAGAATTCTATACCACCCCCTCCGGCGAAGTAACTATCAAAGAGCAGGGACAGCCGGAACGCCAACTGAAAGAGTCCGATACGGATTTCATTCAAAGTTTCCTTGAGATTTTGGAAGAGTTCTATCCGGAGGCTTATGCGGCACTCCGCAAGTATTACGCCCGCTACGACGGGAATAAATGCTACCGGGATTTCTTGGCTGTACGTAGGTTTATCAAATGCAACTTCGGGTTGTACGATAACATGATAGACGTGGATGAGAACTGGAATTTCAAATTCGAGTTTGTCGGCTGCCCTCTACGAGGAGAATGTGACGGGTTTAAGAAAATCTGTGAACCGAAGTTCAACAGTACATTATCAGACAGCCAGCTTCGGGTGATGGAGCTTTGCTACTATGGAAAGAAAGACGAAGAGATCGCGGAAACGCTTTTCATCTCGTCCCACACCGTAAAGAACCACCGGAAGAACGTTTTCCGGAAACTCTCGATACACTCCATGGCGGAGTTCATGCGATACGCGAACGAAAAGAATCTATTTAAGGGCGAATAATCATGCCAACCGAAAACACCTATCAAAGCATACCTTCTTTACGGAAGATCGAGATCGAATACCTTGCTTGGCAAATCACAAGGATGCAAGCGGGTATCCGGGAATTTATCGGGCAAAAGGAAGCGCACCTCCGTTTCGGGAGGCAGAACGTGGAAAGATGGGTCTCGGAAGGTAGGCTACAACGTTACAAGCGACCGGGCAAAATCGAGTACAGGCTGGAAAACCTGTATAAGTGCGCCCTGGATCCATACGACTATTAAATGAATCATTAACATAGCAAGGCACCTTGGCAAGGCGTTGCAAAAGGAAGTTTACGATACCCATCCAACTCGCTATTTCACGGACGGTAAACCGCATTGCTAATAAATCATTGACGTATGAAAACAGATTACTGGAAACTCGCCCAAGCGGTGAGGTGGGGATTTTACATCCTTTTCGGAACGCTCGCCATACTTGGAATCGTGGCTATTTGCCTAGGACATTTCCTGCATATCATCACGACGTCCGGATGTGCGGCAATGGCTTACATGATAGCTAAACATTGGTAACTAACATTTAAAAACATAACATCATGTCGAATCTAATTCAGATCAAAGTAGCTGAGTTGAATCAGCTAAACCCGCTCATGATAGCGGAAGATAACAGGGTAGAACAAAAGTTCATCCAAATGTATAACGCGATCTGGGGTACCGCCCAAGGAGCGCAAATCTACGAGAAAGAGAAATTCAACTTCCGGAAGATCTTACAAGACAAGCCGGAACTGCAAAGATGCACACCGTTATCCCTCTATGGATGCTTTTTGGATATAGCGGTCAACGGCCTGTCACTTGACCCGACAGGACGGCCGCACTGTTATATTCTTCCCCGTAGCACGAAGACCGGCTATAAGGATAACAACGGTAGCGATATCTACGAACTACGTGCTTATCTCTCCATCACCGGATATGGCGAGTTAGTCATGCGGCAACGTGCCGGACAAGTCCGTTACGTGGATAATCCCGTGGTTTGCTATGAGGGCGATACCTTCTCCCCCGGGTTGATCGACGGCGTAAAGACCGTGACCTACCAAGCGGCATGCCCCCGAAAGTCCAACAAGGTGATAGGAGGTTTCTTACGTATCGTACGCTCCGACGGTACCGTGGACTGGCACTGGATGATGGAAGGCGATATCAAGCGATTGGAAGCGTACAGCTTTAAGAACAACCAGAAATGGAACCCGCAAACCCGGCAGAAAGAAGGGAAGGCCAATGCCCTTTATACCTCTAGCGAAGGAGGTATTGATCCGGGATTCTTGGAAAGCAAGCTTATCAAGCACGCTTTCGACGGATATCCCAAAGTACGCACGGGACAGTTCTCCTCATTCGAGACACAGGAGGAACCGCAAGAGATCGACTACGGACTGGAAGAAACAACCGTTATCCAGCCCAATCAAGCCGGACAGCAACCGCAAGCCCTCCAGCCCCAATCCGAAAATCCTTTACAAGGATTCGGAGAGCAACCGCAAGCGGAACCGGTACCCGTATCTGGTATAACAGCCCAAATATCACAAGAAGATGAAGAAGCCGGATTTTAAGAGTTCAATATCAACATTCAAAATTTTATCGACATGGATACACAGAATAACAATTTACCTTTCAAGGCTAACGAGGTCATTAGCATCTTACAGACAGCCCCGGATATTCTCGCCCGCAATGAGGCGTCGGTCTCAGCTTGCACGAACGCAGGGAAAACCCTCTTGGACACGATTGAGGGAAATGGAGGTATCGGCACGGACGAGATCGACACTGCGGTACAAGAATACCTTGCGAAGTCAAAGAAGACCGTAGAGAACATGAACAACCGCCGGAAGCCGTTAACCCAAATGCTAACGGCCATATCCAAACGTTTCACGACACTAGAGGGTTCCATAGACGCCAAATCCAAGGGAACCATCCCTTATCTGCTACAGATGGAGCGTAACAAATACGCCGCCAAGAAGCTGGAAGAGCAAAAACGCCGTGAGGAAGAGGCCCGGCAAAAACAGTTGGCGGAGAACGAGAAAGCCCAATACCGGGCCGACATAACGGTCTTGCTTGATACCACGTACGCCGCCTACGTCGAGAAGCATATCAACGCCTTGAACGGGATTTTCAATCGTGCCTCCCTAGCCACGTATGGGGACGTATGCCGGCAGATCACGCAAACAAGCACCGGTTTCTCATGGACGGATTTCGTGAAAAACGTCGTGGATAACAAACAGACATTCTATATGGACGGTGAGACCCGCAAAGCGATCAAGAACGAGATAGCCATCCTAAAGAAAAAAGAATATTCCGATCGATACGCTTTCGAGATCGAGGGACTGAAACAATCCTTGGTCGACCGCCTCCCATCCCTCCGGAAACAACTGGAGGAGCAAGAGGAAATTCGCAAGACCAACGCAATCGAGGCGGCACGGCTGGAGGAGGAGCGCAAACGGAAAGAGGCGGAGGAACGTCAAAAGGCCGAACTGGAACGCAAGCGCAAGGAAGAGGAAGCGAGAGCCAAGGCGGAGGCAGAGAAAGCCACCGCGGAAGTACAGGCAGCATTCGATTTCAGCGCCGCCAGTATGTCTCCTACCCCTACCAAGGCGAAGATCAAGAAAAAGATCCAAGTCACCAATCCACAAGGATTCATGCAGGTATACCAGATGTGGTTCATGCGTGAGGGTATCAACATGAGCATGGAGGATCTTGAGAAGATCCATAAGAAGATGATCTCCTATTGCGAGAAAACAGCCAATAAGGAGGGTGAGCGAATCCAGTCCGCATTCGTGAAATATGTCGATGATATAACGGCCAAGTGATATGAGAAAGCTATATCTGTCCTCATGGATAAACTTCGGGAAATACAGGCGTACACCGAGTAACCTAAAAAAGATCCTCGATACGGAAGAGGGCCGCAAATGGTTCCGGTGGCTGATGGATAACACTTACGATTTTGAATTTGACTTCGCAGTCATTGAATACTTAAAACTCAAGGAAGAAGATGCAAGATACGTATTACCAACGGTCTGAGGTCAGCAACTCAGACCTGACAGAACTAAAGAGCCTTCTCTATCCCCGTACGCAATACGGGGATAAGGAAAAGGCGTTCAAGTTCGGGAGTCTGGTGGATGCGATGCTGACAGAACCCGAACGGGTAAGATATGACAAACATACGGTAGATGACGTATTGTATTCCGGCGAAGATTGGGAACTGGCACAAGCCATGATCAAGTCACTCCGTATGGAAGCCCGACACGATCCGCTCATTAAGTATGCATTGGAACAATCCGATAAACAGAAATTTATGGTAAATAAAAATCAAAAATTTCAATACGGCAATTTTGAATACACACTTGACACTCGTTGCAAATGGGATTTCTGGTTTTCAGCAATGGGGTTTGGAGGAGATTTAAAAACAACTTTTGCTTCTTCTCAAAAACAATTTAATGAAGCCATAGATTTTTTCGACTGGGATCGCTCAAGAGCTTGGTATATGGATATTGCTGGAAGTAAACAAGATTTTATTGTTGCAATAAGCAAAAAGAATCAACAAATTTTCAAAGCCACTATAAAAAAAGATGGCACTTTATATAAACGTGGCAAAGAAAAGTACGAAGAGCTAGCCTTCCGGTGGTGGATGCTAATAAGCTAATAGTATGAAGAGTCTAATTTTAATCCTAATCGGCTGGCTAAAGTACAGGCTGGTAAAGAAATGCCCTATATGCGGAGCTCCCGTACTCGTAAAGAAATTACAGACGCATACGGGAGATACATTCAACGTATATCATTACGGCAACTGTGGCAACGATTATATCTTAAAATAAAAATCATGAATCTCAATATCACACCGACAGACAAGATATCCGAGGAACTGGCCGCCATAGATGCCTTCCTGAATATCACAATGAGCGAAGACGTACAAGAAGCTGTCCTACGTGGAAACGACCTTGCCGTCTATATCGCCCGGACCGGGAAACTGTTAGCAGATGCCAAATACCATCTGAACGTGAAAAAGAAATCGGAAGTATTCGACACATTACGGGAAACCGCTTCACGGGCCGGAGCGACCTCAAAGGCCATAAACGCTATCATCGACAGCCTGTGCAAGGATGAGCAATACCTAGTCGACTGGTGTGATAGATTGAACCGTACCGCGACCCACCAATTGGAATGGTGTCGCACGATAATTAGCAAGGCGAAAGCTGAAATGGCCTTAGCGCCTCAGAGTTATAACAATCCTAAATTTTAAAAGAACATGGAAGAATTAGTAAAAGAGCAACCCGTGTACGAGATCCAGAAAGTGAAGATCAAAAACAACCAGCTCACGGCGGAGTATACGGAAAAGTTCGTGGAAGCGAACTACAAGAACAACATCCTAAAGGAATCGGAGCAGTTTATCCACCCCGATCTACTGTACGCGTTGAACCGGCTTAAGCCACACGTAGTGAAAATCTGTGAGATGCACGAGGCTACATTGGTCAATGTCGCCAATCCCTCCGACGATGACTTGAACGAGAAGCTAAAGAATATCATCGTCACCGGATACAGCAAAGGCGGTAATGATGAATCAGCCGGCGTATCAATCCAAGCGCAAAAGCTCCTGAAAAGCGGGCAGATCCTTAACCTCTCCGTCCCGTTCACCAAATATGAGGACGAGTCCGGCGACGGGTACCTTTACGGAGCCGAGTTGAAAGAGGCTATCGGTAGATGTAGTTACGAGGTGGACGCTTACCTGTTCGAAGGTAAATATGGCATCAAGCAAGAATCCTTCGATTTCGATACCCCGGAGGAATCGGATATCACGGGCGAGAAGGAAGAGAAGCCAAAGAAACGGGGACGGAAGAAAAAAGAGCAGATCAAGGAGATCGCCGAGGAGGTGAAAGCCTTCGACGAGTTCGCCTAACTAATAATAAAAACAACCGTTATGCAAATCACTTTACAAAACACGGAAAAGGGACAATGCTACGCGGTAAGGTTTGACAGGTACCGCCAGCAGGTCGTTGACAAGCTAAAGACAGCCGTCAGCGTCCGCTGGTGGGACAAGTCTACCGGAGCGTGGATGATCCCGGCCAACAATAAGTGCAAGGCGGAGCTAGACCAGCTCACCTATTACGTGAGGCACTTCGAACCCGTCAACTGGGGAGGGAACGAGTCTAAGACCGACGAGGACATAGCCTATCAAATACCGGACATGCCCGAGTTGGACGAGGATCATGGCCTAAAGATACAACCTTACCCCTATCAACTGCAAGGAATCGCACGAGGCTTACAACTAAAACGGTTTATCAATGGGGACGACATGGGACTTGGCAAACAACAACCAGTCAGTAGTTACGTGGCTACTCCAAACAGTTTTAGGAGGATTGGAGAATTACAAATTGGGGACGAGATATTCGGCAGGGACGGAAATGTATATACCGTAAGTGGCGTGTACCCGCAAAAAGAACGCCGCGTGTTCAAAGTGACGTTCTCTGATGGCGTATCCTGTGAATGCGGCCCAGAGCATCTATGGTGTGTCCGGGATGCCAACCGTAGAAGAAAGGGGAAAGGATGGATCACCAAGACAACACAGGAGATCATGGATTCCGGCGTGACCTACAACCTAAAAGGTTTTGGCCATAACCATACAAGACGGAAATGGGAAATCCCAATGTGTGAACCTGTGAAGTACAAGGAGAGATTATACATCATTCATCCTTACATCATGGGGGTACTTTTGGGAGACGGCCACCTTTGCAATGGCAATGGGCGCCTGTCTTTCTCTACACCGGACATGGATACGGCTATTGCCGACAGGGTAAGAAAACTCTTACCTAGCGATATGCTGTTGGTACGGGACGATTACGCCACATGCCCGCGATACAACATCACAAAGAATCCGACAGTCCACGAAAATCGATTTTACCAAGAGATCAAACGACTCAAAGCTGACAAACCAAGTGTAGAGAAATTCATACCATACGAATACATGCACGGATCGGTAGAGCAACGCATCAACCTCTTACGCGGTTTGATGGATACGGATGGATCAGGAAAGAGAAACAGGATCACCTACAGCACCCTTTCCTATGGCATGGCGCGTGACATTGCCCTTTTGGTACGTTCCCTTGGAGGACAGGCGATCATACGCAGATACGATAGGCAAAACGAGGGTAAAGGCGTGGAATTTCAAGTAAACGTGAGGATCAAGGTTTGCCCATTCTATCTTGAACGGAAAGCCGCCGAATGGGACATCAAAAAAACAAACTATTGTTCACGGTATATCTCGTCTATCGAATATATTAGAGAGGAAGATTCCGTATGTATAAGCGTAACCGCTCCGGATCATTTGTATCTGACAAATAATTATATTGTAACGCACAATACACTTGAGAGTATCGCCACAATCAACAAGGCCGGCGCTTTCCCCTGTCTCGTTATCTGCCCCAATACGGTCAAGATCAACTGGCAACGTGAATGGCACAAGTTCACGGACAAGAAAGCCATGGTATTGACCGATTCGGTACGAACCTCATGGCCATTCTTCTGGCAAACGGGCATGAACCATGTGTTCATCGTGAACTACGAGAGCCTACGGAAGTATTTCGTACGCCGAATCAACAAATCGGAGAAATGGACGCTGAAAGACGTAGAGTTCCATAATACGATCAAGTTGTTCAAGAGCGTGATCATTGACGAATCCCATAAGGTAAAATCAACGGCTACCCAACAAAGCAAGTTTTGCAAAGGTATCACCGCCGGGAAAGAGTGGATCATCCTGTTGACCGGTACCCCTGTCGTAAACAAGCCCAACGACCTTATATGCCAACTCGCTATCATGGACCGGATGAACGATCTCGGAGGCTGGAAATATTTCACGAGCCGCTATTGCTCTGGGCCGCACGGGGCCTCGAACTTGAAAGAGCTCAATTTCATGCTCTGGAAGCATTGTTTCTTCCGGAGGGAAAAATCCAAGGTGCTGACTCAATTACCCGACAAGGTACGGCAGATCGTGACCTGCGAGATCACCAACCGCAAGGAATACCAAGACGCCGAGCGTGACTTGGTGGATTATCTGAGACGATACAAGGAGGCCGACGATGAGAAGGTACAAAAATCGCTGAAAGGCGAGGTCATGGTACGAATAGGCATATTGAAGGACATAACGGCCCGGGGTAAGTTGAGAGAGGTGATCGATTTCGTGAAGGATTTTCGGGAGAACGGAAAGAAGATCATCCTCTTCTGTAACCTGCATGAGATCGTAGACCGGCTCCTACAGGCGTTTCCCTCGGCGGTGTGTGTCACCGGACGGCAAGATATGCAACAAAAGCAAGCGGCCATAGACGCTTTCCAACGGAATCCCAAGACGGACGTCATCATCTGCTCCATCAAGGCCGCAGCGGCGGGTATCACGTTGACAGCGTCAAGCAATGTCGCTTTTATCGAGCTACCGTGGACATACGCAGATTGCGACCAAGCCGAGAGCCGGGCACATCGTATCGGCCAAAAGGACTCCGTGAATTGCTATTACCTGCTTGGCCGCAAGACCATCGACCAGAAGCTCTACAGGATCATCGAGGAGAAAAAACATATAAGCAACGCCGTGCTTGGCGCGGAGGACAATATACAAACAAACATCGTCGATATGATGGCCCGGATATTCGACGAGACCGAGGAGGAGGAATAACCATGGCAGAGGAACACATAGGAATCAACTGCTTGAAAGAACGGGAGGACGCTAATAAATATCCACGAAGGAAATGCGTAAGATGTATCCGTTATCCATGCTTCTCCGGACAAGGAATAGGTACGCACGCCATTAATCTCGCCGCTTATGGATGTAAGGATTATAAAAGTCAAACAAGATTAAAGAATATGTCGCACAATGTAAACAAAGGAGGTTCAGATGCTTAAAATATCATTGTTAATAATCGGAATGATCTCGCTAATATTCATTCTCACGTCTGGAATATCGATCCAGTTCAAGCCATTCCATATATCCCTAGCTTATCCATACTTTGGAACAGGGATGGTATTGATAGCCATTGGTTTCGCCTTGTGCTTCGGCTCGGCTTACTATCATGGAATATCAAATCATGAGTTTAAAGATGGTTTCAGTAAAGGATTCAACGCTGGTATTGAATACATTATCGATTGGGCTAAGAATAAAAAAGAAGGCTAAAGATAACATTTTTATAGCGAGAGATAAAGACTAACAAAGAGAATAAATAAAAAGGCAGCGCCTCACAGCGCCACCCCATTACAACCTGCGACAAATATATCAAATAAAGACAACTATGGCAAGTGAGGCATTGAATAAATATATTGAGAAACGTTACGACAGGTGGCTGGATTACGCTAAGTATCACTGCTCACTTGCCGGAATGAGTAGTGAAGCTATTGACGTATTGAACGAGGTAATGTGTATGCTACTTCAAAAGCCTCTGGAACACCTCTCCCGGCTTATGGAAGCCAAGCAAGGTAAATATACCGAACTTGACTGGTATATCCTGCAAATGATAAAGCTGAACGTTACCTCGGACACGTCTCCCTACCGGCATAAATACAAGCCTATCCCGGTAGATGAGAATGTGGATTGGCGAAGACTGAACATTATTGATGAGCCCGATGATAGTATTGACCGTACCGAGTATATCCGGGAACGGATGCAGGATATCCGGGATATGGTCGACCTGTTAGGGTTGTCCGAAAAAGCCAAACGGATCTTCGCTTGGAAATTTTTTGCAGGAGAATCTTTTGCCGATTGGCCGGGACCGGAAAGCCGGAAGGAGTTGTATGAGACCTATAAAAGTGTTTTCAATGCGGTGATGGATAAGAAGGATGGGAGGTTGCTATTTTGAAAAAGGGGAGGGTGTGTCAAAATAGAAATGGTTCGTTTGAAAAGTAACAAGTTAAAACTTCAAACATGATTTATGGCTTTGCAGAAAGCTAAATCAAGCCAAACAAAGGCGAATTTCGTATCAAATCGATGATCCAACTTACAGATCGAAAGTTTAAACTAGTGAAATTTCTATTTTGACACACAGCCCCCTATCTCAACTATCAAAATCACGTTTTTCATTACGAATAAAATATTATCTTAATGAATAAGTAATCTTTTCATAACGAGGGAAATCAGTTCTGCCAAAATCTGCTTTCCAAAAAAAACCTATTGACGCTTCAGTACCATCCTGTGTTAAATAATTTTTTAGCCTAAACGCATTCACACCTTTTTGAGGTTTATAATATTGTTCATAAATATGGGTCAAATTACCATCTTTATGAACTTTATATACTTCAATATAAATCACCGCTATTTTATCAATTAAACTTTCATCATGAAATTTGATCACAAAATCAATATATTCACCATCTGTTTTCAAAGGAGGCTGAAACGTAAAACAAGATGTTTCACCACTAAAAACTACTCCCTTACGATTATTCTTATACGTACCACTATCTAATATTTCATTATAAGTCTCTATTTCATAAATTATATGACCGGTTTTTTGCTTCATTTTCTTCACATTCTCTATTAAAGCAGACTTATCTCCAATTATTTTTTCTTGTTTTTGTATCCTCAATAAGATTTCATCCAATTCCTTTTCTGCATTTTTTAAACTATCTAGAAGTATATTTTTCTCATGCTTATTCAATGACAAACTATCATATTTTTGAGATAATATTTGATTTTGCAAACTTTCAAATCTATCTGTTTCAATAGCTAATTGTTGTTCATAATAAAAATTCAACAACAAGACAGACAAAAAAGAAGCCACTACTAAAAGCACAGGAATATATTTAGCAATACTATTTGACATCGTTCTTTTTCCGCGTATAAATAATATAACAGATAAGGCCAATACCATCATCCCTAAAATAATTGCGATATAATCTATATATGTATTCATATTATTTACTTTTTTTATTATTTAGCAATGCCATTAATGAACCACTCCAACTTAGTCCTGCAAATATTGCACTTTTAAGATTAGAAGGCTCCAACAACACCATTGACAATACAGCTCCTATTATAGGTAATAATATAAAATCTAGACGAACGTAAAAAGTATCTTTTTTATCAGGGAACATTTTTCTTAAAAAAGGTTGACAACCTTCAAAATCATCTGAATACAAAGATAAAATGTGTCCACAGATTGCTCCAAACCATGCTAAAAAACAAGGTTGTGTAATTACACCGTACAATATTTGCAATATATTCCCCATATACATCTTAAATATTTTACAAAGATAGCGAATTAACAAAAAACACATGTATCTTTCTCTTGAATTCTAATATTTGCAAATCTGCCCCACCTACAATGCCTATCCTTGGCAAAGAGGTCGTAATACAAAACTATTTCCTTTGTCGAACCAACCAATAGACTAAAGCTAATATTAACCCTCCGATAAACAAAACCATCCAAACCCATTTCGGCATTAACCGAGTATCAGCCTTTACAATCTCTTTTTTTGTCTCACGCTCAATCTGATCCACATCATCCTTCTTTACTTGGATAACTTCGGATCCTGATTGTTCAGACCTAGCAGACCGCTCCGTCTTATCCTTATCAATATCCACCTCTGTTGTTCTTGCGAGGTACTGTTTACCTGTACTGTCTGGTACAGACCACTCTGTTACAATAATATTAGCATGTAGCCTTTCATTAGATAAAAGCTGCTCCAGAATAAAAATATTGTCCTTTCGTAATAGGCTATCAAATAGACAGACGGATGTAGACATACTCCTTTCTACTTCCGTAGAGTGCTTAGAAGTACCACAGGATATAAATAGTGCTATACATATATACAATATAGTTCTCATAGTAGATTCCACCCTGCAATAACATCCGACATATCAGCCTCTCTCCCATTCTCTACTTTGCTCATACCGGCGACGATCCGGATCATCTGTTCTCGGTCGTTGATGTTTATCGGATCGTCAGCCGGGATTCCAGCGTAGTCAGATACAAATTGAATATACTTTTCCGTATGGTTCTCTTTCGGTGGTGCCCATCTTCCTATCATCTGACGGATAGTCTTTAGATGGTAGTTCCTGCCGTAGTTCAACAGGATCTTAAAGATCGCCCTATAACCGTATGCCATCGATTTAAATTGCTTGAACTCTCGATCAGAGCTTGTCTTCTCGCCTTGGAAGACATCGCTGTTCCTTCTGATGTTCCCGGGGTTGTTGTTACGTAATCCCCGGGGTAAATTGTTATTTCTCATTCCTTATCCTCCCTCATTAATAACCGTTCTGCGGCTCACGATCGCCACATTTCTTTCTCTCACACCTCTTTAAAGCCAGTTCTAGCTTCACGTCCGAATAACTCTCCTTCAACGTGAAAAGCTCGTCCTGCACCTGCCGGAGCCGTCCGGTCTGCTCAACGAACCGTTCCTCCTTCTCAGACAACTGCTTTTGCAAGAACTCATTATACTCACGCAGGGCCTTGAACTCCTCCACGTCAGCTTGAGCATCCGCTATACGTGCGTTCGTCTTACGGTTCGCCCACGCACGGATGCCCCATTTTATCCCCTCAACCCCGCCCATCGCACCGATTATCGCCAATATCGTATTCAAATCAACTCCCATAACTCGTTTTCCTTTAATATATACGGGGGCTTTTATTTGCCCACCCCCGATAAAGGCTTATAATATTTTCTATCTGTTCTCCAGCTCATCCACCCGCCTTACCAGCGCCTTGACATTGGCATGTAGCTCCTTGATCCCGTTGATCCCGAATGCGGTCAACATCTGGATATAATCCACGCCGTAATAGGAATCCCCGTTATCGGGTGTTATGAGCCGCACCGCCTCGGGGAGCACCTCACGCACGGCTTGCGCCGACACGCCGATGCGAAGGATCTTGTCCTCGTCCTCCTTCATCGTGTAGTAGAAGGCGGATATGCCCTCCAGTTTGTCCAGCACGCCCGGGATATCGAAGAAGACGCTCTTCAGGCGAATATCCGAGGCCTGCGTACCCGTATAGTTCGTCAGGAACACGCTACAATTGGACGGAGCTCCGTTATTGACATACAAGTTTTGGTATCCCCCACCCGTAGACCACCCGTATATACCGTTACCGTTGTCTATCTTAACACACAGATCCGGATACTGGGTATATCCCGGGGCATTGAATACCACGCCCGTTCCTCTCCGGTACAATATCTTCTCTACCCCCATGTCATAAAAATAGGGGCCATATCCCTCAAAAAAGACTCCGCCCCACGAGCTACGGTTTCCGAACTGGCCGGCGTACTGGGTGGTTTTCCCGATGGTCAGCATATTCGGGAACGTTATCTGGGTACGATCCGCAACGGAAGTATCCACGTTCAGGTTCCCGTTCGTGATGGTGAAGTTTCCGATCCTTGCCAAGTTCGCGAAGATCTCCTCCACGTCGATCTCCGAGGCCGCTATCTTACGTGCCATCAGCAAATCGGTCGCCACGCTGGAGAAGTTCGCCCCGAAGGTGTCCCAATAGGCGGTATTGGTCGGATGTTTTCCCTTGAAGGCAGGCTCGTTGTCATCCACCTTCGCCACATAATACGTGCGTGTGCCATCGCTATTCTTGATCGATACGATATCGGTAATCTTGGAGCTGGCGTTATAGGTAGCGCTTGAGTCGTAATCGCCACGGTAGGTGCAGCGGGGACCACGATCGCCACGGGGACCGGGATCGCCGTCTTTTCCATCCTCGCCATTGGTGCCATCCCATCCCCGGTCACCCTTCTCGCCCTTGATGCGTGAGACGCTCCACGCACTCCACACGCCGTTTCTCTTGGTGCTGGTGGCCATCCAGATCGTGTCCGTGGACTGGGTGTCGCTCCATTGCTTGTTCGTATTAGGATGACCGTTCGGGGCCGATGGGTTCGCTACGGATGAGAACTCCACGTCGAAATCGGCCGTGTCTGTCATTTGCCTTGGGGCTGTCCACGCCGTTTGCTGTGGATCCTTCCCGTCCGACGAGAAGATCCGGGTGGAGGCCCACAGCATCGCCTCACCGGGCGGGATCCCGTCGCTCCATCCCGCCGTGGTCGGCAACGGGGACGCATACGAGCCGCCAACGGGGACGGCGGGCGTGGCGTTCGTGCGGATGAACACCGTGCTCTTGAAACTGTTCGAGCCCTTGTCTCCCTTCTCTCCCTTGATCTTGGATACGCTCCATGTGCTCCATACTCCGTTCCTCTTGGTGCTGGTGGCCATCCAGATCGCGTCCGTGGACTGGGTGTCGCTCCATTGCTTGTTCGTATTAGGATGACCGTTCGGGGCCGATGGGTTCGCTACGGATGAGAACTCCACGTCGAAATCGGCCGTGTCTGTCATTTGCCTTGGGGCTGTCCACGCCGTTTGCTGTGGATCCTTCCCGTCCGACGAGAAGATCCGGGTGGAGGCCCACAGCATCGCCTCACCGGGCGGGATCCCGTCGCTCCATCCCGCCGTGGTCGGCAACGGGGACGCATACGAGCCGCCAACGGGGACGGCGGGCGTGGCGTTCGTGCGGATGAACACCGTGCTCTTGAAACTGTTCGAGCCCTTCGATACCAATGGCTTCCAGAACCTCGTGTTCGTGGGATCGGTACCGGGCGTGGTCTGGGAGATACATTTATACACGCTACCTCCATAGGACACCTTGTCGCCGGGGTAATAAACGAGTTTGTCGGAGTAAGCGCCCCGGTCCACCTCCGGATAATCGATCTCGCCGGAGGGCGATTGGTAGATACCGCCTTTCAACACGAGACCGTCTCGCTGGTCGTATGAGAGGAAAGCGTTGTCATCGCCGATCCGGAACGCCTTGGAGAGCATGTCCCAATATTGCGTGCCGTCCATGTTAATGATCTTGTTCAGACGCATCCATCCCGGGCCTATCTCGCTGAAGCCGTAAAGCGTGGAGAAACTACGCTGGCCATCCACCTCGGTGCTCAACGCGCCACAAAGGAGGTTGTAATACGAGCCGTCGTCCAAGTCCCTCGGCTCCTTGCTCAACAAGAACGTGCCCGCCGATCCCGACTTGGCGCAGCGGGCGTACAGGTACATGGCCTCCGTGTCATCTCCCAGATAGGGAGACGTATAGGCCGCCATGTTCCAGTACTTATACTCGGTCACCTTGTGGGAGGGGGCGAGAGAGTCTATACCCAACGTCATGTGCTGCAAGATCCCGGAGGGGGTGGCAAGCGTACGTCTCTGCCCGTCATACGTGAAGGCGTGATCCACCTCGGTGACCGTCTGCCCGTCCGCCGTGGGGATACGGTTGACGAAACGGAACTGCAACGACTCATGCCCCACCAATACCGACATGGTGCGAAGCCATGACATCGCCTGCCCCTTGCCGTAATCCTTGAACGCTTTCTCCAGCATCCCCTGCATCTCCACCGCGTCACGCCAACGGCGAAGGGTGAACGATACGGCCTGCTTGTGCCGTGTCTCGTTCGCCACCTCCTCGCTCTCCAGCTTTCCCAGCTCATCGGACAGGAAACCGCCTACCGGCGTGTTGGATAGCTCAAGCTCCGGACTGTGGGGCCTATTGATGTAATCCCTCACCCCGGTGATCCGGATCAGGATACCGTCCGGCTGGAACTGGGGATCGCTGAAATTGACATAACCGCCGGGTACCAGCTTGGCGCCGATGGCCAGCCAGTTACGCCTCGCCCAGATCCCGTCTAGCTCGCCGGTGAACGTGAATTGCCGCTCCTCACGCTCGTACAGGTAGCGTACCGCCTCCCGGAACATGTCCCAGCCCGCCCCGGTCTTGGTGGCGTTGTCGCATACGTAGGCGGCGGGAAGGGATATGTTGAAGACGGCGTACTTGTCGCCGACCTCCGGATACAGGGAGGCGTTCGGCAGCGTCATGCCATCCTGCTCGGACGAGACGATCTCGAACTTACGACCGTCATGTACGTACTTTACGTCGAACTCACGGCCCGCCAAACGGCCTGTCTGGAAGATCACGGTCATGGTCTGGCCGGCGATCAGGCAATCCTCGAAATTCAGGTTATCTGGAATTGACGAGTCGTAGAAATCATAGAACGTGACATCGTTCCCGTCCGTGTCCTTGCCCGGCTCCGTATCGGTCTTGCTCACCGTACCGATACGGGAGGGATAGATATCGCTGGCGTCATAGCTGTCCTCGTTATAGGAAGAAAGGGGCCTGTCCGCACGGGTAACGTACATCCCGTCCTTGTCCGTCTTGTACCGTCGGCCTTGGAACTCCAGCTCCTGTGACTTGGGTAACAACAATGTCTGGCTGCCATAGGCCGAGTAATCGATATTCCGCTCACCGCCTTGCACGTACAATATCTCCACGGGGAGGTTGTCGCCTTGGTTCGCGCGACCGACACCCGGAAGGAAACCGTTTCCCTTGCCATAGCTGAGAGCGACCGGTGCGTCCTTGAAGTACTCCACCTTACGAAGGTTGACCGTCTTTCCGACGATCTCCAGCTCGGTATCGAACTCCTGCGTGAGCCGTCCAAGGACAGACCAGCAACTCTCGTGATTGAACGACAGCAGTTTCTCCGGGGCCTCGATCACCGTGCCGACCGTCCAGCCGGAGTCATAGAGATTGAGGTTGTCAACCAGCAGCTCCACGAACATCCTCGGCGTGGCCGTCATGACGAACTTGAGCTTGTACGGTTTATCGGACAACAGCTTGTACTTATATTTTTTCAGGATCTCCTCGTTGCCGCCGAAGGTGACGGTATAGTCGAAGACCCTCGTGCCCTCCTTCTTGAAATCGGAGGGATACCACAGCGTGTACCTTTCCCCTTGGTACTCGATATACGCTCCGGTGGGCAGCTCCACGTGCTCCACGAGGGAATAACGCAACTCCACCTTCTTCGCTTGCGCTATCGCCCGGTAACGATAGCTGTCATCGTCCACCGGGATATCAAGCAAGACCTCGCCCGTCTTATCATAGATACGCATCTCGAACGGTATTTAAAGAGTGTTCGAGACGCTTTCGGGCATACCCAGCAAGGCACGTACCCTCGCCTTGCAGTCGTTACGGTAACGTTCCAGACAGGCGAACTCGGCCTCAAACTCGGCCTTTCTCTCATTATCCGAACCTAATTTATTGAGGGTGATCGCCTCCACCCTGTCAGCGGAATATCTCGTGCGTACGAGCCCGGACACGAACCGCTCGTACGTGGCATCCGCGGCCTCTATCAGCGTACCGCCATCCTCGCACGTGCCGGTATAGGCGTAAGCCACGCGGGGCTCCGGTTCCGGTTCGCCCCCGTGGCCCTCCGAAACGTGGTTCTCCAGGACCTCCTCGTTCAGGTATAGCAGGTAATGGTTGTCATCGTATTTTACGAATGTCTTTCTCTCCGTGTAAATCGCTCTTGTCTCCATATATTTAAATGTTTTTTAGCCGACCCGGGAGGATCGGCCAAGAGCGATCCCTACGGGTCAAGTGAACCTGAAAAATTTCTTACCGAACTTGTTGGTGAGCACCTTTATCACGGTATCCACCGGCAAGTCCTCGTGAGAGAAGTCCGTGAGCGCCTGATCAATCAAGACGGCGGAACCGGTGAAAGCGTAACGCTCCTCGCCTTTCCATCGGAAACGTATGGCGAGGCACTTCTTTGGCGTGCCGTCCTCGTTTCTCTCGATCTTGCTATCCTCAATCTTATAATCGATCAACTCGATCAGCCTGTCCTCCTCGGGGCCTCTCCGGTCCTCCGGTATCCGGGTATCATAAAGTATATCCTCGAATCTCATTTTCCGGTCGGCCGGGAGATCCTCCCACGGACTTTTTTTATTCCTTATCACCTGTCCCAGTCTTTTCCTTGGTGTTTCCATTCCTAATTTATTTAATAGATTACTCGTATCAGCGTGTTGAATGAAGCCTATACGGGAAGAGGCCCTCTTCCTTATCTCCTCGTCCGGCAAACCCTTCTTTCTCAATCTCGCTATCTGGCGGCAGAGAGCCACCTTGTTACGTTTCCGGACACGGACGTGATCCGGGAAATGCACGTATCCCCCCGTATCGACACCGTCCGTCACGTGCCCGATCTTCCATCTCGGGTTAAGACCGATCCACTCGATGACAAGGTGCAAGAATACGGTGTCCTCATGCAGTATCAGGACATCATCGGCAAGACGGTAGCAGAAATCCAGACGGTTCAGATATCCCTTGAACCTGTCCGAGAGATATTGGATCCCTTTGGATAACTCCTCATAATCATGTTCTGTTTTGGCCGTTGCGATACTTTCCTCGATATACCTTTTCGTGTAGTACTCAACCAAAGCAGGGCATTCCCCGACATGGAAGCACCGCTTCAAATCGTGATCGAAAAGATAAAGATAGACAAGCGAGAAGAACTGCGCCAGCTTCGTGCCGGGAAACATACCGGTATCCCCCTCGACGCTGTCAATGATCTCATCAAGCCTTCGCAATAAATGATTATCCTTGATACGTGTCCTGAGCCGGCTTTTCAGTACCGGGTGATTGACGGTCGGATAGAAGTGGTGGATATCGCACAGGAGATAGTCGGTGGTACGTTCCGGATATTTTCTTAGGACCTTCCGGATCATCCTCATGTAGGCGTGAGGACCGCGTCCTCTCACCCCTCCGTAGGTATACGCGGAGAAGGATCTCGTAAAATAATCCTCCACCTCATTGAGCATCGCCCAGTGCTGGACATGATCCGGAAAAGGGAGCATCCCGATAAGACGTTTTTTCGGCTCATGGACGGTCATGAAACGATACGGGGAGGTTACGAACGTCCCGTTTTCAAAAGAGTATAGGAGATCGGAAAGGTTCTTTTCCAAGTCCGCCTCGAACTTTGTTATGGCCTTTTTGCCATGCTTGTTCTTGCTGGCATGATCAAAAGCCTTGTAATAGTTTTCTTTCCGGGCTATATCCCCGGAAAAGTCACCTTTTCTCCTCATGGTGTCCCAAGTGTCTTTTAGTGTCCAGTGTCTGCAATCGCCATCAGGTCATGAGCCGTCGGTTTATCAACCTACCGGGACTATACCCTTAGCCTTGATTTTTTGTCCAGTGACAGGGTCTCTCCTCCACTTCTTCTTACTGAATAAATCAGCGGCGTATCCTAGGGGCGACGACCAGTTCACGTTAGCGTTCGAGACCGCATTGTTACCATTGAGGTACGCTAAGCCAGCATTAGCACCGTTGTTCGCATGACCACGACGGAACGGACAGCGAAGGCCGGAACAGGACGTCAGAGAAGACAACCCGCCCAATCAATAGGCGGCACAAATGTAATATTTAATTTTTCAAGTGCGACCGCCTTACGGCGGGAAAAATAAAACAGGAACGGAAACAACATGTCAAAGAACTAAGATGCGGCACTTACGTGCCTTGGGTGCTCGGGCGCTTCGCACCCTGATGGACACGATGGACACCCGAACACAATGAACGCTAGTACTGCACGGGCACGGGGCTTACGTCCTCTGCAAAATAGCAGAGGGGCGACGACCAGTACACGTTAGCGTACGGGACCGCAAGGTCACCATGGAGGCACGCTAAGCCAGCATTAGCACCGTGGTACGCAAGACCACGACGGAACGGACAGCGAAGGCCGGATGTAGCGTTGTCGTTATACCAACCGTCGCAATAATAGGTGCTGGAGCTGCCGGAGGCGACAGTCGGGGCGGAGCATAGGTTCTGCATACTGAGCTCAGTGATATATTTCCAGCCACTGGGATCGTTCTTAGGAACCCTCGCGGCCTTTATCAGACCCTCGATCGAGTTGATGTTGAAAGCCGAGTAAAGGGACGGGGCGACATAATAATCTCCGCTACCGTCGGACAGCTTGTTTATCAAGGAGCCACGCTCGATCAGACCGATATGCCCGTAGAAGTTCTTCAAGCCGAGGAAGCAAGGGACGTGCGCTTGGTGGACGGTACCACCGTCCGAGCCCTTCACGGCGTAGTCGCTCACGCCGACCGAGTCCCCCAACTCGATCCCTACGCTCGTCGGAATAATCGGATAACCACCGTTATGGCTAGACCAAGGATCCCAAGACCACTCGGTAACACCTTTACCGGTACCGCCCTGATATAGGCCATTGGAGTCCTTTACCGGGTTCAACGCGGACTGGCAATCACGGGTACCCATGATAAGGCGGTAGAGATAACCGACGACGCTGTTCGCGACGAACCAGCCGGATTCCCAGCCCTCACCCTTCTTGCGGGCAGCCGTGCCGAAAGCCGCGGCGTTCATGTTCGTGGCAACCATGCCTAGCTGCGTGTTGTGCTTCCCGTCCCTCGTCGCGTCGTTGTTCCCGCCACGATAACGGGGATCGTCGCTGACGACGGAGACCAACGTGCCGCTCGTACGATCCATGACGCCGGCTCCCAAGGCCGACGTACCCCCGGCCGGGATATAATAGTTCAAATGACCCTCGATCGGGGTCGGGCTCACGGCCTCGTAATAATAGGTGGAGTCTACCCACCAAGAGTAGTAGTGGGCGTTCCAGCACCACAGGTAATCGCCCATCGTGCCGTCCAAGGCGGCGGGACTGCCGTCGGCGAAACGACGGTGGTTCGTCGGGTCAAGCTTACGCCGGCTACGGTCAACGGACACGAGGTAGCAACCCAGACCGATCACGGAGGGAAGATCCCGCAGGAAATCAATATTACCGTAGGACTCGCCGATTGGCGTGCCCTGACCGCGTTTCCAGCGACGGATAGCGATGTGCTTGTTCACGATCGATACCGCGTCGGCGAACGGGATCTTAACCGACTCGCCCGTTTCCTTGGACACTCCCTCGATCAAATACTTGGAGGGCTGGTTCGTGTCGGCCAAGGGCAGCTGGTCGATCGTCTTACCGTTATCGAAGGCCGTGATGATCGCGCGTACCTTCTCCTCCTCTGCTGTTGTTAATGACATGATTCTGTATATTAAAATATTAGACAATTATACCTTTCGTATCCGGCTACCGGATAAAAATCTCATCACGCTACCGGCCTTACGAATGACCGGGGCAGTAACCTCAATGACTATCGTTTGGGACAACGAGGTGTTATGCGACGGGATAACGTGGATCGTGGCCGTGCCGGTCTTACGGACAGTCAAGTTTCCACGTGGGTCCACGTACAACGCATCACCGGAATAAAACGCCTGTTGAAATATCACATTAGGTAATACATAAGCTGGAAAAAGACTCACGGCTATCTTCTGGGCAACGGCATTCCCTAACGTTATCCTCTTGACATATTTCAGCTCCATACGGGTAGGGGCAAGAAGCGCTTGACTCATCAACGATTGCTCGGCCGCTTTCATGGAAGCGATCTGCGCATTGCCCTCGGAAATCATCGCCTCAGCCTCGACAGCGGCAGCCAAAGCCTCATCAGATGCTCGACCGGCCAAATCAGCCTGTTTCCCAGCCTCCAACGCTTTAGCGTTAGCCAAACCCGCAGCAGAGATAGCGTTCCTCGTGGCCTCGATAGCCTTATTCGCCTCCGCAAGGGCGGTCTTGGCCGCTTCCGTTGCCTGCGTACCACGGGCGATACATTTCCACCAAGCCGTATCAGTCAACGCATGACCCTTGTTCTCTTCCTTCACGGACAGATAACAACTATCATCTGTCACGATAAAATCAAAGCGATCGTATGTCGTGCCGGCCGCATAAGTGCCGGCATCCGTGAAAGCGACCTTTCCTAGTAAAATCTTTGTCATGATCCTGTATCTATTAATTATCCAACATTCAAGTAAAGCTCACCGGTGACATTATCGAACTTAACCAAGTTCGGACTTACCTCGTCGTCAAAGCTCATGTATAATCCCATATCGGTCTCGTCTATGGAGAAGGTAGGATACAGGACACCGCCTTTAGCCAAGACACCCGTGTCAATATATTTCTTCGTGCCCTCGTCCCACTGCCACCAATTACCGTTATCGCCCATCTTAGGGGGATGATCCCCATACTCCTTGGCGCGGTCACCCTGTGTCTTGGCGAAGTTGCCCTGCGTATTGGCGTAAACGGCCTTATCGTTGGCGAGATTCGCCGCGGTGTTGGCGGCTTGCGTCGCCTTCTCTGTGGCCGCTTTCAGGGTCTCCAAGCCTACACGCGCGTTATCGGCGTTCGTGGCCGCCGTGTTCGCCTCCGTGGCGGCGGCGTTAGCGGTGGCGGTGGCCGACCTCGCCTCGTTCGTCGCGGTGATGGCGTTCGCCGTGGCCGTATTGGCCTTAGCCGTGGCCGCCTCGGCGTTCAGCTTGGCGGTGTTGGCGTTGGAGGCCGCCGTATTAGCCGCCTTGGTAGCGGCACGGGCGTTGGAGATCTCCGTGAGCATGTTCTCGTAAGCCGTCTGGATGGTTCCGAGGCTCACCTTCACGCTGGTTTGTATGCCGTCTATGATCTTGCAACCGATCGTGTACAGACCGGTAAGGCTGTCAGCCAGCGTGAGTTCTGATATTTTCTTTTTCTTAATCGGCATATATGTTCAAGTCTATGTAATACTCCCCGTCCTCCGTGACCACCAGTTCCCCGGCCTCGGTAGCCAGCAGGTAATCGATACCATCCATCCGGAACACCGTGAACTCCAGCGTAAGGTTGAATGTCACCACCACACGCCCCCGGAGGCTCTCAAGCTTCCATCCGGATGTCCTCTTGTAGTAGCAGGGGTATTCCTCCACGTTGTAATCCACGTACAGCGAACGCTCGCCCGGCTGGATCAAGGCATCCAACAGAGCGTCGTAACAACTCCATAATGTCGTCATTGAGCCAGCGATGAGACAGCATTTAAGAGTGACTTCCTTGCTATTATACACCACCTTGCCGGCATCGTAAATCTTACCGTCAACGTCCAGTACCGTACGGGACAGGTTAGTCTTCACGGTCGGAGATCTCATGATCTCGTCCCGGCCCTCCGTCACCATCACGCCGTATCGATCCAAGGGTACGCCGTCAAGCTCGTACTCGGAGAGTGGGACGTACCGGCCTCCACCCTCCGGGATCGCCACGGGCGAGGGTCTTACGGGCCGGTCCTCGGCAAACCGGAGCGTGAGGGCCTCCAACGTGTCCCAATCCTCATACGCCGGGCTCTGGATGAGTCGCAAGCTCCACTCCCTGCCCAGCGAGGGGATACGGAAGAGGTGATACCCGGACTTCGATAGGTGCTCGACGAGAGCGCCGGCGGATCTTCCGTCCACGCTGCGGACGAACGTGATGTTGAGCTCCCGTGGTTTCAAGGTGGGCTTTTCCAAGTCTGGCTCTATGCCGTCCTCGTCCGGCCAGTCGTTCCTATCCGGTTCCACCAGCTCGGGGAACGGGAGAAGGCCGTCGTAACCTCCCTCCGTGATCCATACGCCGAAATCGGTGTAGGCGTCCTTGCCGTCTATGTATAACTCACCCCTCATAAGATCACCACGGTATTATCCTTGTTTATCTCAACCTCTCCTCCTATATTCACCAGCAGGATCACGGCGTAGTCGCTCGCCACGACCCTAGCCTTGCCGCCGTGCATGAGGATCACCTTGTGAACACGCTCGTTATCGTCTATCGTTATCACCGCATCCGTATCACCTATCACGGCGATATTGCCGGGATTGGTTACGTCCACGTGGCCGGAGTCAACGTACACCCCGTAGGGCATCACGTGACCGGCCATGCCACGGAACATGTCTAGCGACGGGAAATCATTCTCCGCGCAAAACTCACGCCCCTGCGGGCTGAAGAACAGCCACACGAGGCTTCTCCAGTCCGTCACCCCGTTAGAACCACTGCATGCCCCGAGCGAGAGGGCCGATTTGATTATGTCGTTAACCGTCTCCATCATTATCTTGATCTCATTAATATACCCTTGTCGTTAATAGTCTTTATACCGGAGGCCGCCGACTTGGTATTGGCCTCTATCTTTTCGGATAGGGCCTCTATACGTCCGGAGATCTCCGCAACCTTGGCCGTGTTCTCCGACACCTTCCCGGACAGGTCCTTGATCGCCTCCACGTTCTTCCAGCCTCTTGTCTGGAGGTCGTAGATGAAGCGCATCTGGTCGGCTATACCCGTCACTTGCACCAACGTCCTATCTAAAAATATAAGTTGGGTCGACATCTTACCGTCTATGACGTCCGCGGAGTCCTGGGAGATGGAACCAACGCCCTTGGACGAGGCCGTACGCCCGTCGTCCTCCTCTACCGCGTTACCGGTATTGAAATATTTGTCGGCCCAACCAAACTTACGGTCGAGGTCGTCGGCCAGCTCCTGCGCCTTCCGATCCAGATAATCCTGTTCCCAGTCGCTGATATAATCGTCGGACCAGAACTCGAGCAGCTTCTCCCGGATCTCTTTCATGGGATCGGAAGCGGCGGCCTTGATCGACTCCGTGACCATGTTCCTTATCATCTTCCTCATGAGATCCTTAGCTGATTGGGCCTTGTCTTCCCCAGCTGACCATGCCTCGGCGTAAGCGTTGGCGAAATCGTCGATAGCGGATTTTATGTCACTACCGAAAATGGCGTCCTTGCCGGCCTCCTTGTTATCCGCTATGGTATTATTGATCTCGTCTATCTGGTCCCGCCACTCCTTGATACGGTCATTGTCGGTTTTCTTCTTGTCCTCCTCCTCCTTGATCTGGTTTTGGATAAGCACTTTTTGCTGTTCCAATAGCTTATTCTGCTGGTCGATAAGCTTGGAGGCTTCCTTGGAATAGGCTTTCTCGATGGACCTGCCCAGCTTGTCGTACGACTTGTCCAACGTGTCGATCTGATCCTGCAAACGCTGGATACGACTCTCGTTCTTCTTGTCATGGATCTTGGCGATAGAGGAGGCAAGGGATGTGACCACCCCGATAGCGGCACCGGCGGCGGATCCGATCGGTCCGAACATCGCGCCGGCTTTCGCCCCGTCCATGGCGGAGTTGACCGCATCCATGGCCACGTTCAAGCCTTCTGCTATCTCACCGAACGCACCACCGAATGAATCCCCGAGTTTCGAGAAAGTATCAGAGAGGAATTGCCCGGACCGCATGATCTCTCCAAGCCCTTCCTCTATATCGTCAATTGCCTGCCGCAGCTTTTTCGTATCGCTACCAGCCTCAAATACGCCTTTCAGACCTTTGGTGACCTTCTCGTATGCCGGGCGCAACTTGTCCGCGGCTTCCTTGTTCTCCTTGAGCGCGTCCGAGATATCTTTTAGTTTATCGGGTGATTTACTCCACAGTTCAAACGTTTCTTTCGTGATACCGAAATCCTTGCCCTTGCTCTCATCCCAGACACCGCTTTTCAGGAACTCCAAGGCTTCACTCCCCTTCCGGTTGATGGCCTCCAACTCGGAAAGGGTCTTGTCTTTCATGTCACCGAACAACCGACTGATAGCGGAAGTCGTCTTGCTCGCCTCTATGTCGAGATCAGACAGTTCCCTTTTCATGGCCTCGGAAAGGGACTTACGCTCGCCTTCCGTCGTGGCCTTGGCTATCTTCTCATTATAAAGCTCCGTGATAGCCTGACGCTTTTCCAAATATGAACCGTATTCTTTCAGATACTCGTTCATGGCACGTTTCTCTTCCTCCAGTTGTTCCTTATTAACATTAGAGGTCGATCGCTCCCGTTTGACGTATGAGTTCACCAAGGCTGTACGAATCTCCACGGTCTGTTCCTTAGTCAGTTTGCCGCCTTGAGCGTCTTTCCACTCTTTTTCCTTGGTAAGTATGGCGGCGATCTCATTGTCATAGTCTAGGTTTATCTGGGCGATCTTCTTTGCGGAGCCTTCTTTCATCAGATCGATCTCGGATTGCTGGTTCTGCCGGCGGAGGGATAGGAGTTCGTCTTGAAGCTTTTTTCGCTTTTCTAGTTCCTTTTTATCAATAGGTGTAGCTATTTTCGCCTTTTCCTCCTCTTGTTGGCTACTAGCTAACGCCTCCGCCTTCGTACGAGCCTTCAATCCTTGTACGACTATCTCAACCGCTTTATCATGCTCAATCTTCAACTGCTCGTTCCGTTTTCGTAAACGACGTAACTCAAATGCCTCCGAAAAGCTGGTATCAATCCAACTTTTCTTGTCTAGCTGGGAGATTCGATGGTTATTTTTTGCAATTTCATCCTCTATGGAGTTTACGGTAGCGCGCTGTTGGGCCATGGTTCGCTCATCTATCGATTTAGAAAGCATCTTATTAGCCTCCGTCATATCCATCAACATGAACTTTTGCAAGGATAGATTTTTCAGTTCATCCGGATAGAGGGCTTGTAATTTCTCGTATGCCTCCACTTTCTGTAACATGGACTTGTTATCGTCGCGCAAAGCATTCAATAGTTCATCCGTTTGAGATCTCATGCCTTCTATCCAGTCCTTCATCTCTGCGACCCTCTTGTTATGGGAATCCAACGCCTTCTCTGATGCCGTCGCCTGTGTCGCGAGCTTGAAGATCGCATACCCAAGGGCCGTAACACCCGCCACGGCCAAGACATACGGATTCGCAAGGGCAGCTTTTCCGGCGGCCAACATTGCGACAGCCTGTTTTTTCAAAGCACCTGTAAGTAGCGCGGTTGCGGTCGTATGCTGAATCGTCGCCAGCCTGCTCAAAGCTGATGTCTTGATATAAGATCGTTGCGCCACTTGAACCAACAAAATAGCTGTTTTATAAGAAAGAAACGCTCCCGCCGCATTTTTCACCAATGCCTCAACCCTCGATATCGTCCCCTCGATATCATTGTTCTCAAAAGCCTCATTAAACGCCTTGGCGATATCTGACACCTCTTTCAATATCCTCTCTCCCATTGGGCGCAAATAAGCCTGTACATTATTCGCCAACAACGTGAGCTGATTATCGGCGGCGTCAGCCATCTTCTCAAACGCAGCCTCTGTCGCACCCAAGGAGCCCTGCAACTCTCCCAAATCATTTGCTGCCGCCTTTGCATTCTTTCCAGTCAAAGCCAGTGTAGCGGCCAAGCCTTCATCCGTGCCAAGCATTTCCTTCATCTTGGAAGCGGAACCACCAGCCTTCTCATAAATCAATTGTAATGCCTCTTGGAAAGTACGACCTTGGAAAGCGGCGTCTCCAAGTTCTCCAGCGGTTCCTTGGATAGCGGCACGGATCTGTGTCATAGCCTGCGCCGTCGGCGTTCCTTGCTTGGTCAATGAAGCGACAGCACCCAACACTTGGTCGATACTAATCCCATATGCGGCCGCAATAGGAGCAACTTGGGCTATAGAGGCTCCCAATTCGCCAAATGTAGTCTTACCCAACCGGACGGTTGTAAAAAGCTGGTCCGAGACCGTACCGGCTTCCTCCGCAGACATCTTATAAGCATTCAGGATCGTTGTAATGGCATCGGCTGCCGTCTCGGTTTCCGTAAGTCCTCCCACGGCAGCTTTAGCCGAAACTTCTAGGATCTTCATACCATCCGCCCCGTCATGTCCGGCGGAAACAATGCTATATAACGCCTTGGCGGCCTCCGGAGCCTTGATCGGTATCTCTTGAGTTATGGACATGACCTGATTCATGAAACCGGTCATATCATCCGTTACCTGCGTAGAAATGGTCGCTACTTCCAACATGTTCTTCCGGAACTCCTTCTCGAAGTCGTATGAGCTCTTCGCGGCCTTGGCAAACGCCGTCGCCGCGCTGATACCGATACCACCGAATACGTCAAAAGACGTGATCTCACCGGCCAAGGTCTTGATAATTCCCATCGCTTCACGCTTTCCTTCATACAAGCCGGAGTTATCGATACCGGTTACCATGTACAGACTACCCTCCCTATTCCTGATTCCCATAATGCGTTTATGGTAAAATATAGGACAGCCTTTCATGTGAGACTGTCAACCGTTAAAAATTCACTTATAAGTTATCTTTTTCGACATTTTCTTTTGCCTTGTCGCTTTTTCTTCGTTCTTTTGTAAAAAGAAAAATTATCGTGGAATTCGAGATTATCAAGATAAAGCAACTGTCAGGCAAAAAGGCTCAGATATATTCTGTTATTCTCGGTCAAGAGGATCAGAGCGTTTTTGAACAATTTCTTCAGAACAACTATTCTGAATACCCAACCGAAATAGAAGATATCGTATCTAAGTTGAAAATTATGGCTACAAAAACGGGGGCAGCCGAACACTTTTTCAAGCTAAATGAAGGGAAACCGGGAGATGGTGTTTGCGCCCTATTTGATAGTCCTGACAAAAAATTAAGAATCTATTGTATTCGATTTGCTAACGTTGCTATCATTGTTGGAGGTGGAGGATATAAGCCCAAAAACATTAGAGCTTATCAAGAAAGTTCTTCCTTAAAAAAAGAAGCTGAAACAGTGGTTCGAATATCCAGAATCATATCAGAAGCCATCAAAAACAAGGATATACATCTCGATGATAACGGTTTTTTCTTAGGTAATTTAAAATTGAAGGAGGAATAAATATGAACAATACATCTATTTTGGATACAGTACTTGGCAATATAGACACGAAAAGAGCCAAGAACATGGAAAGACGTATGATGCTTGCCGTAAAAATAGCAGAAGGTATCAAAAGGAAAGGTCTATCCCAAAAGGAATTTGCCGAAAAAATGAGTAAACGTCCCTCTGAAATATCCAAATGGTTAAGAGGTGACCACAACTTTACAACCAGCACTCTTTTTGATATTGAAGATGTTTTGAATATCCATCTTATAGATATCAACGAATATTCTCATGCAGCTTGTCCGGCCTCGATATAATAAAAAAATGAATGGAACACCCCCTGCGGGAGTAACAATGATTAATGCACACGGTATCCTCCTTTTCGTAGGAGGGAAGGAATATTATTTATCGTATGATAGATACCCTTGGTTCAGAAATGCAAAAGTATCGGATGTATTGGACGTGACCATGCCGGACGAGGATTCGTTGCGTTGGGACGCAATTGATGTGGATCTTGAGATTGACAGCATAATCCATCCGGAGCGTTACCCAATTACTTTTCACTAGAAGACACCGCTCTGGTTATCGAGCAGACACTCTGAAGATCTTGACACATTTACAGAGAACAAAAACCGACCAGCCTCACGGTTCGTCGGTTTTTTTACAACCAAAATCACTATGACAAACGTTCTCTACGCAAAGTAATATATATCATACCGGGCTCATTCTTCGAACCCTTTTCTTTTTTCCCGTATCGAAATCGATTACCTCGACCCACTCGCCATGATTATCCCCGGATTCATCATCGTCCACGAGCAGTGATTTGTTCCGGTCGTTCACCAAGTAACCATGTTCCCGTAGCATGGACATGACAAGCGCCAGATCGCTGTCCAATGTCCGCTCATGCGTATACCCGAACGCCTCGTTACATAGTACAAGGAACATGAAGCTACTTTGCGTCACCGGCTCCGACCTACCCAAGTCTCGTTGTTTTCTTGAAGGGCTATTATCTCCTCTTCGCTCAACGGGCTCACAGCTTCCAAAGCTATGATAGTACGAGAAAAAGGGTTACAACCCAGACGAAAGAGAATAGCGTTCAAAAGGATATACAGGTCTTCCCATGTACAATTATCCTTCAGTACCTCCCGGAACCAAGCGGGCATGTCCCCTTTCTTGTTATGGATACCCAAACATACGATCTCAAAGATCAACTCGTCATATTTCGCCATCAACTCCGACAGTACACTATCAAACGTAACATCCTTATGAGCCACGATAGCATCCTTGTCCGCCTTGTCAATCCGTAAGAGTAACGGCCGTATCCTAAACCCGGTCCTTACTGTGATCGGGGTGATAACGATACTATCACCAACGTTCTTACCCGCCGGGATCGTCTCCGGCTTGAACTCGAAAGGAATCACGACAGACCGACTTGTCACCACGTCGCTCTCAATCTGTAGTACTCGCTTTACGCTCATAGTCTTTTAATCGATTTTGTAATTTCTCAACCTCCTGCCAAATAGCTTCACTAATATCATTACCAGAAGAAACACAGGCTATTTCCTTATTGGGATAAATCAA